>ERZ827108.47-NODE-47-length-181980-cov-6.366920_pt1 | contig 181980 bp, 177 predicted proteins | sample MGYA00519921_ERZ827108 | MGnify/ENA primary metagenome ERZ827108 (study PRJEB31778, sample SAMEA3449258) | human gut metagenome | biome: human gut; feature: human-associated habitat; material: faeces | place: United Kingdom | collected 2010/2012 ... | reverse complement strand
AGTCTGGGCCGTGTCTCAGTCCCAATGTGGCCGATCAACCTCTCAGTCCGGCTACTGATCGTCGACTTGGTGAGCCGTTACCTCACCAACTATCTAATCAGACGCGAGCCCATCTTTCAGCGGATTGCTCCTTTGATTGCCAAACGATGCCGTTCGGCAATGTTATGCGGTATTAGCAGTCGTTTCCAACTGTTGTCCCCCTCTGAAAGGCAGGTTGCTCACGTGTTACTCACCCGTCCGCCGCTGATCATGAGAGCAAGCTCTCAATCTCCGCTCGACTTGCATGTGTTAGGCGTGCCGCCAGCGTTCGTCCTGAGCCAGGATCAAACTCTTTAAAGTTTGTATCAAAACGCTCTTTCGAGCATTCTAATCTTGGTTCAGATAAACGCTAACGTTAATTTAATTAACGCAATCTGTGTTTATCCAGAATTTACTCATCTCTCAACCTCGACATTTCTGTCAAGGAATCGACAAGGTAATGTTAATTCGTTCTGTATTGTTCAATTTTCAAGGAGCTTTTCTTAACTCTGTCTTTCTGATCTCTCAGACGACTTTGTTATTATATCACATCTTTTCGAGTTTGTCAAGAGGTTTTTTAAACTTTTTCGAAGTTTTTTCAAACCATCTTGGTTCTTTCAAAAGAAGTGACTTCCTTTTCGAAAGCTTTTATATTATATCACATTGTCTCTCGTTTGTCAAGAGGTTTTCAAAACTTTTTTCAAAGTTTTTTGTGACCTTTTCGCTTTCGCTGTGCCCTCATCTCGAGTGCTTGTCTATTATATCACCTTCACCGGCAAAAGTCAACACTTTTTTGAAAAGTTTTTTTCATTCGTTACTTATGTCCTATATATTTAACTGTTTTTCAACAATACACAGCAACATGCACTGTTGCACGCCCTTTTTACACTCTTTTACTTACTTTACTCGCGCTTTTTCACAAACAACTAATTCTTTTTTATATATTTTTACACAAATTCTCGTAAACCTATAGCCTTTTTCCCCGCTTTATGTTATAGTAATATTGTATTTCTTTATATATTGAGGTATTATCATGAAACATAAGATTATAATGTCCGCAGCGCTTATTATTTCAATGACCGGTATGACCGGCTGCTTTTTTTTCCCTGCCGAGGAAGAACTCCTCGAACCGCCGACCGTTGCGATCGAGGACATAGCCTACTCCACCTACACAGCCAAGCAAAAAACAATAGAGGACAAGACCGTTGCGACCGGCTACGTATTCTGCAAATCTCAGTATAACGCCAGCTTCCCTGAAAGCGGCGGAACTCTGAAGACGATCTATGTAACCGCCGGGCAGCATGTTGAAGAGGGTGACCTTCTTGCCGAGCTTGACGTCGGCGACCTTGACTATTTGTATAAGCAGCAGCTGCTGATCGTCCAGAAGGCTCAGATTGCCTACAACTCGTCCGGAACGGCAGACGCACGACTGACCCTCGAAATGGAGCAGAACACCCTGACCGAGTACGAGCGCCAGCTCAACAACTCCCGCATATATGCGGGAATGACCGGTGAAGTCTGCTTCGTGCAGGATATGGACCCCGGAACGACAGTGACCGCATATAAGACTATAATAAAGATAGTTGACCCTTCGCAGCTCTGTATACAGTATAGTTCTTCCAATATGAAAAGCTTCCCGCTGGGTGAAGAGGTCACCATTACGGTAGACGGCGAAGATTACTCCGGCTACGTTTCCAAAACTCCCACCGATGTAAAGGAAGGACTTTACGACGACTTCCCCGCCGTGATGAAGGATACTTCGTCGATATACTGTGAATTCACAGACGGAACGCCCTCATTCCTGACCGTAGGACAGACCGCGGATATAACCGCAGTGTTCGCGTGTCATGAGAACGCTGTAGTAATATCCAAGACCCTGGTAAAAACCGACGGCGACCGCACCTATGTAACCATACTCGACGAAAACGACACCAAGAAAGAAGTCGACGTAACTGTAGGAATAACCAACGCCACCGAAGCCGAAATACTCACCGGGCTGAACGCAGGCGACCGAGTTGTAGTACGCTGACGGAGGTACGCTGTGTTAACACTATTATTCAGAAAAATGCGAAGCACCCGCTGGATGGTGCTGTGCCTGTTCATCGGATTTCTGCTTGCGGCAGGAATGATGAGCACCGTGCCCATTTACATGGACTCATCTCTCCAGCGCATACTTATAAAGGACATGCAGGCGTACCAGCAGGAGACCGGCGAGTATCCCGGCGAATATGTCGTAACGAAATCGGTGCCGATAAAGGCGGATAACGCCCAGCGCCGCTCTGCGATCCAGGAAATGACGGAACTTGTAGACGACCGCACTTCCAGGATAGACATGCCCCAGGCAAATAAAAAGACCATCATCTATGATGATTACATGTACCTCACCACAGGCAAGACCGCCCGCGTCAAGGTCATAGGAATGACCGGGCTTGAGGATCACGTAACCTTCATAGAGGGCGGAATGTACGCTCCTGGTCAGCAGCCCGACGGAACATTCCAGGTCATATGCAACGAGGAGTGCCTCAAGACCCTGGGAATATCCTGCGGCGGAACATACGAGATACAGAATAGTTTCTACACCTCCGCCGAGCCGCTGTACGTAACGGTATCCGGAGTATTCCGGCAGTCGAGCGAAAACGACAGCTACTGGTCAGAAACGATGGAGCCGTATCTCAACGCATTTCTCATCGACTATGACACTTTCCTAGGCGATTACCTCGACACCGGCGTAACAACGCTGGGCTCTGCGGATATCCGATACTCCTTCGATTATCAGAAGATGGACCTGAACGACCTCAGTTCCATAACCAAGACCATAGACGAGGATTTCACCATATACCCCGCGAACGACCTCCGCTTTTCAATGGGAATAAACGATATCCTGTCGGAATACGCGGTGCGCGCCGCAAACCTGAAATCCATGCTCTGGATACTCCAGATACCGACGATAGTAATGCTTGCATTCTACCTGTTCATGGTATCCCAGCTAAACGTTGAGCAGGAAAAGAACGAAATAGCGGTATTCAAGAGCCGCGGAGCCTCCTCCGGGCAGATATTCGCAATATACGCGATGGAAGCAGGCGTGCTCGGACTTGTGACGTTCATCGCCGCTCCGTTCATAGGAATGCTCCTGTGCAGCTTCCTGGGCGTATCAAACGGATTCCTAGAATTCGTGAACCGCACCGGGCTTTCCGTGAAGCTCAGCCTTGACGCGTTCATCTATGCGCTGCTTGCCGTGGTGATATTCTTCATCACCACCATGCTCCCGATAATCCCCGCCTCCAAGCTCTCTATAGTAAAGTACAAGCAGAGCAAGGCGCGGGTAGTAAAAATGTCCCTGTGGGAAAAGCTCTGTATCGACGTGATACTGCTCGTCGGCTCACTGGTGTGGTACTTCTTCACGGCGCGGAGCATAAAGCGCCTTTTCGCAGACGGCACCTATGTCTCCGACGGCACGATAAACCCGCTGTATTTTGTTTTCTCGACAATGTTCATCATGGGCGCGGGGCTTCTCTTTATAAGAGTTTACCCCTACGTTCTCCGGCTTGTCTATTATATAGGAAAACGTTTCTGGACAGTCCCGCAATACATCGCGATAACCTCCGTAGCACGCTCACAGGGCGGCAGGGAGCGCTTCCTCATGCTGTTCCTGTCCGTGACCTTCGCGCTTGGAATATTCTCAGCGAATACAGCCCGGGCGATAAACAACAGCAAATCCGACCGCATCTACTACTCCAACGGAGCCGACGTAGTGATAGACGCCTACTGGCGGCTTGAAAACGTCGAGGACGAGACCAGCTATGTTGAAATAGACATGGACGACTTCCAGAATCTCTCCGGCGTTGAGACCGCCACAAGAGTGCTCCGCACCGACGTTCGCGCGACATACAACGGTCAGCGCTCCGACGTAGACCCCACCCTTATGGCGATAGAGCCGGGCAAATTTTCACAGACCGCATGGTTCAGAAGCGACCTGCTTCCTGTTCACTGGTGGAACTACTGCTCCGCCCTTGTGGACTACAAGGCGGGCGTGCTTGCGTCCAGGGGCTGGGAGGAAAAGGGCGTGCAGCTCGGCGACACGATATCGGTAAAACTGAGCGGAAACGACTCAATAGACCTGACAGTGCTTGCATTCGTAGATTACTGGCCGGGGCTTGACCCCACCGAGCAGGTGGAAGTAAACTCGAGCACCAGCGAAACCGCGGCCAAGGATTTCCTGATATGCAATTACAACTATATCCGTAAGCTGACCGAGCTTCAGCCCTACCAGATATGGCTGAAACTCCAGGACGGCGCGACAAGCGAGCAGCTCTACGCCGACATATCGGCAAAGAACCTGAAGATACAGCGTATCCAGGACAGCAGCCAGATGCTCATTGAAGAAAAGACCGACCCGGCGCTCCAGGGAATGAACGGCGCGCTGACCCTCGGCTTTGTCGTAATAATGCTGATGACGGTCATAGGCTTCCTTATATACTGGATAATCTCCATACGCTCCAGAACATTGCAGTTCGGCGTATTGCGTGCGATGGGCGTTACGTTCCGCGAAGTCATCTCAACGCTGGGCTGGGAGCAGCTTCTTGTGAGCCTGGTGTCGATCGCGATGGGATTTGTAATAGGCGGCATTGCAAGCGACATGTTTGTACCGATGTTCCGCACGATGTACGACGCAGCCGACCAGGTACCGCCGTTCCGCGTGCAGGGAGATCCCGGCGACTATATAAAGATGTACGTGATAATAGCGATAATGCTGATAGGCGGCTTTGCAGTCCTTGGCGGCATAATACGCAAAATAAACATCAACAAGGCGCTGAAACTAGGCGAGGATTGACAATACAAGCGGCATCGTTCAGGTTCAGCTTAAGACCGTCGAGAAACCATAATTCAGCGACCAGGGTTCCATTTTATCGTGCGACAAGAGCGGAGCCCCTGTCGGCGTTGCAGACGGCGAAACCTCCGTGCGAAGCACGGCAACTCTGCGCGTAGGCGCGAAGTCAAAACAACTAAATGGGTGTGGGGGAAAGTAAGAGTTTTCCCCCACTAGTCATATATAAAGTTTTCAACCAATCAGACTTTTTTGCGCATGTTTTTATATATTTTCCGAAAAACTCCTTGATTTCAGGAAGAATTTTTGGTATAATTGTACATGAAGCAATGTAAACGCATGGCCTTTACCGGAGAAATCAGAAAGGAACAGTACCAATGTTATCAAAAATCGGAATCAGACCCGTCATTGACGGAAGACAGTTCGGAATACGCGAAAGCCTTGAAGTCCAGACCATGAACATGGCAAAGGCGGCGGCGGAGCTCATCAGCAGTAAAGTACGCCACGCAAGCGGCGAACCCATGGAGTGCGTCATCGCGGACACCACCATCGGCGGAATCGCAGAAAGCGCAGCCTGCGCCGACAAATTCGCCACTGAAAACATCGTGGCGACCCTCACGGTAACACCCTGCTGGTGCTACGTCACCCAGGTAATCGACGAGAATCCGAACACCATCAAGGCAGTGTGGGGCTTCAACGGAACCGAGCGCCCCGGCGCGGTTTTCCTCGCAGCGGCGAACTCCGCATACGCGCAGATCGGCATGCCCTGCTTCTCCATCTACGGGCACGACGTAAAGGACGCCGACGATACTGTTATACCATCCGACGTTGAAGAAAAGATACTGCGGTTTGCACGCTGTGCAGCGGCTGTCGGCGACATGAAGAACAAGAGCTACGTTAATATCGGTTCACAGGCTATGGGTATTGCCGGAGCCTACTGCAACGAGGAATTCTTCCGCGATTACCTCGGTATACACCCCGAGTGGGTCGACATGACCGAGATAATCCGCCGCGAAAAGCTGGGGATATACGATGAAGCCGAGTACAAGAAGGCGCTCGCCTGGATAAAGGAGAAATGCCCCGAGGGCGTAGACATCAACCCCACCCCGGGCATGACCTACATGCGCCCGGTACTCTCCGCAAAGGAAAAGGAGGAGAACTGGGAGTTCATCGCGAAGATGACCTGCATAATCCGCGATATCCTCAAGGGCAACCCGAAGCTCGCAGAAATGGGCTGGCTTGAGGAATCCAAGGGCAGGAACGCCGTACTGGGCGGATTCCAGGGTCAGAGAATGTGGACGGACTTCATGCCCAATGCTGATTTCACAGAAGCTATACTTAACACCACCTTCGACTGGAACGGCGCACGCGAGCCTATCCCCTTTGCAACGGAAAACGACACACTCAACGGAACTACCCTGATGTTCCTGCACCTGCTGACCGGACGCGCAGCGGTATTCGCAGACGTGCGCACATACTGGTCTCCTGATTCCGTGAAGCGCGTGACCGGCTGGACTCCCAACGGCAAGGCGGCAAACGGATTTATCCACCTGATAAACTCCGGCGCGGCAGCGCTGGACGGAACCGGCGCAGTAAAAGACGAGAACGGCGAGAGCGTAATGAAGCCCTGGTGGGACATGACCGAAAAGGACATCGACGCATGCCTGAATGCAACGACCTGGCCCTGCGCAAACCTCGGATACTTCCGCGGCGGCGGATTCTCCTCCAGCTACTCCACACAGGGAGTTATGCCCTGCACCTTCGCCCGCGTGAATTACGTAAAGCACCTAGGTCCGACAATACAGATAATCGAAGGCTACACAGTGGAGCTCCCCGAGGACGTAAACAAGACCCTCCTCGGCAGAACGGACCCGACATGGCCTTCCACATGGTTCGCCCCCATCACGGTTCCCGATAAGGTAGCCGTTTCCGACGTTTACAACGTCATGGCAAACTGGGGCGCAAATCACGGCTGCTTCGTATACGGCCACATCGGCGAAGATCTCGTCACCCTGGCAAGCATGCTGAGGATACCGGTATCCCTGCATAACCTCTCTGACGACCGCCTGTTCCGCCCGCACGCATGGAGCGCATTCGGCACCACCGACCTTGAAGGCGCCGATTACAGAGCCTGCGCAGCTTACGGCAGCCTCTACAAATAAAACACAGCCCGGGAAGCAGCGAGCCTCCCGGGCTTATAATGTCTATAATTTAAAAAGGCTGCGGATCCGCAGCCTTTTTATCAGCCGTTCCCTTCCTCGAGAACGTAAATATCAACCTGAACAGCGCCCCATGCGCAGCTATCGTAATAATGATCCGCCATGCTGCCGAAATAAAGGTCGACCAGCACGGTGCCGTCCATCAGACCAAGACCGGTATCAGCGGCAACGGCGTAGCCGTATACCTTTCTGCCGTCGTGGGATACGATGTAAAGCTTGCTCCCATAAGGGATAACGTTCGGATTTACGGCGCAGGTGCCTATCTCGGCGGCTCTGCCGCTTGCAGTGCGCGCTCCGTAGCCCGCGGTGTACGCGGTGGACTTACCCGAAAGAACGCGTGTGTAGTTCTCCGGAATGCCGTTTACCAGCTTCACAGCCTCGGGGTCGGAAGTCTTGGAATACGGAACAGCGGAAGCCGTGCCGCGCTCGACGACCTGGGTAACAGGCTCTGCGGTGGTCTTTTCGCTGATAAGCTCCTGGCTTGTCAGCTTGCCGTCTACGTACTTTTCCTTGACGGTGTATACGCACTTGCCATTAACTCCGGCGGTGACAACATTCTCTGTGCCTATGGCGAGGTTGCAGTTGTCGGTGTATTCCGTGTCGTAAGCGATATCAGAGGTGCTTTCGCGGGTGACGTACTCAACGCGGGTCACGGTGATGTCCATGTCCTTGTAAGCACGGTCGGTGAGTTCGCAGGAAAGCTCGTCGTATTCGCCGAGAGTGATTCCTGCCTTCTCAAGGACGTCTGCAACGGTTCCTTCAATCATCGGAACTGCCTTTGTTTCGCCGTCAGCGGTGACGTTCACGTCGAACGCACGATAAATGGTGATGTAGGCGGTGTTGCTGCTGACTTCCTCGTAGGATACCTTGTCATTGCTGCTGAGCTGGTAGTTGCCGAGCTTCAGTATGGCGTAAACATCGGATTCAGACGTCATGAGTTCTCTTGTAACGCCGTTATCCGTAATATAGACCCGATCCTTGAAGTAGATCGAACCTGTCATAACTGCCACCATAAATATCGTGGCTGCGAACATAGCCGCCTTGACGAGCCTGCTTCTGAGATCCAGCTTGTTCATCTTGGCGTTTATCATCTGTGGTTTCATATTTGCCTCCTGAGTAGTTACTCATGCCCTCCCGGCAATCTCCCCGTATCCGGCAGGTGCCGGAATGCGGGTGTAACTTCCGTACAGCGTCAGGCTTTGGGGAAAGCCCTAAACTGAAGCAAAACGCACTGTCCCCAACAGAGCTTTGCATTTCGAAGCCTGTTATCTATCTACCCTCCGCTAAGGCGGAAGTCGGCTTCTGATCGTTCTCTTTTTTGAAAGCAGCACAAAAGGCCGCACGGAGCTTTTCGCTTCGATGGTTTGTATTATAGCCCTTTTCCTTGTCAATGTCAAACGAACGGAAGTTCATAATTTTGTTGAAGTTTCACAAATCTCATTTGTAACCAATTTGTAATCATTCGATTAAAAGCTGAGTTTCTGTAAAAATCTGTATTTTTAACGTTTTCTTTTTGTAAAAATCACTAAAAATCAAACCTGTGAGTTTGTTGTCATTCTTAACAAAAATCAACAATGTTGCGCTTTATAAGTTTGTTGATTTGAAACAATGAAACCTACGTGGTTTTTCACGTCGTAAACTCTATCTGCATAAGAATGCGGGTTTGCAAAAATATATGGTGACAAACGTCCGGATATGTGTTATAATAGTATAGAAATAGTAAAAGCGCCCGGAGAATCCGGGACAAGAGATATCGTTATATTATATATAGTATAAGAGGAAAGGACAAACGGAGCATGAATCACGAGAAATCCTGCGGTGCAATAGTATACAGAAAGCGCCACGGGAACACAGAGATCCTGCTGATAAAGCATGTAAGATCCGGCTGCTGGTCGTTCCCGAAGGGCCACATGGAGCCCGGCGAGAACGAAATGCAGACAGCGATCCGCGAGATAAAGGAAGAAACGAACATCGACGTATCAATAGACGACCCGTCGTTCCGCCAGGTAGTGGTATTCAACCCACGTCGGGACATAACCAAGGAAGTAGTGTACTTCCTTGCCCGGGCGGTAACGTTCGAATGCGAACGCCAGGAAGAAGAAATAGCCGATGTGCGCTGGGTCGAGATAGGTCAGGCAGGGGCGGTGCTGAACTACGACAACGACCGGCTGCTTGTAAACCGGGCTAAAGCATTCCTGGCAAAAACCAAAATATAAAAAAACTTGCAACCTTTTTATGGGGAACTTTGTTTTATAGACAGAACGGGTCGAACGCCCGGGAGATCCAAAGCAAAAACGCGCCGGATACAGACAGTCCGGAGTATTAATCAAACACCCAAGGGAGGTTTCACCATGAAAAGAAGAATACTTGCAATGAGCATGGCGGCAGTTACCGCGCTCACATCGACCAGTATCTGCGCACTCGCAGACGGACAGAACAGCGAAGCCCTCGCTTCCGCAATAACGATCGCAAAGACCCGCCTTGACATTCCGGAGGAGCTGACCGAATTCAGCTACAACACCTCTGAAAATTACAAGACCACCACCTACAACCTCACATGGAGCACCCCTGCCGACGCAGACGAATACAGGGAAGTATCAGTAACCGTATGCGGAAGCCTGATACTGTCCTATTTCGACAGCTCCATGTATTCGTCCAAGAATGCCGACAGCCACTTTGCAAAGCTCACCGGCGACGCGCTCTACAAGAAGGCTCAGGCAGCGGTCAAGAAGCTGAATCCGACGGTTGCCGACGTTATCTCCATCGACCGTGACAGCCTTAACATCACCATGTACGGCAGCAAAGCGCAGTTCTCTTTCGTAAGAACCAAGAACGGCGTACCGGTCAGCAACGACCGCGGCTCCATAGTGCTAGACAAGGACACCGGCGATATCATAGGCTTCCACATGAGCTGGCATGTCAATGCGTCTTTCAGGGACAGCAAATCCGCTATCTCACTTGACAAGGCAAAGCAGAAGTACGCTGAGATGATACAGCTCACCCCGCAGTATGAGTTTGATTACGACTGGCAGACCAAAAAAGTGACCGCAAGACTGGTATACCGCCAGGGCCAGTACGGCGAGATAAACGCGTTCACCGGCAAAAAGAGTGATTTCAGCGCCGACGGCTACTATGACGGCAGCAACGAAACCGAAGATGCAGTCGCCGACATGGACACCGGAAAGGGCAGCGGCGAAGGCGGCTATCAGTTCACCGAGCAGGAGCAGGCAGAGCTTGATAAGAAGCTCCCCTACGCAAGCAGCGAAGCTGTAATAAAGCTCATGCAGGCGGATAAGTGGCTGACCTATTCCACTGATATGGAGCTTGTTTCATCTGACCTGTACAAGGTAAGTTTTACCGGTAAGGACAAGTATTACTACACCGCGAACTTCTCCAGCTACGTTCCCGACGAGAACGACTACGTTTACGAGGAGATAGTCGAGGAGGACGGTTCTGTAAGCGTTCCGGCAGTAGAATCAGCCCAGAACTGGCAGGAGGTCAACATCACCGTTGACGCGGAAAGCGGTCAGATAATGAGCTATTATTTCTGGGATACCCGTGACAGCAGATCCAGTTCATATGACCTCGATAAGGCTGACAAACTCGCCGAGGAGATCGCAAAGACCTACGCCGGCGACCGCTTTGTGGAATACAAGGGCAATCCTTCCACTGATTACTCTTGGACAGACCAGAACAACAAAACATTCTATAACGGAAGCAGCCATTCCTGGGACAGATACTCCAGCGACATACTGGTCAGCGGAGATTCCATCAGCGTAGGCCTTAATGCAGATATGAAGCTGACTAACTACAGCTACAGCTATACTGACGTTAAGCTTCCCGATTCCTCCAGAATGCTCAGCACCGACATGGTAATGCAGAAGTTCTGGGAAAACAACGACCTGAACCTCTACTATCTCGCAAGATTTACCGATAAGAAAACCAAGACCGTGCTCGTATACGGCACCGATTCCGACGTTTACGTTGACGCGACTACCGGCGAGCCGGTGTACGACTGGCAGTATTCCTCCGATGCTGCGAACGACCTCTCCGGCATAAAGGACAAGAAGATACTGAAGATGGCGAAGGCACTGGACGATCACGGATACCTCATCTCCACTGAAAAGTTCAGCGAGAACGACACCGCCGATTCCGCAGTATTCGAGCAGCTCATGGGCGTAAATACCGACGAAGAAAGCAAGAAGCTGACCCGCGGCGACGCACTGGTGATCTTCACAAAGTCTGTAGCAGGAGACGCCATTCCGGAGCTGAAGGGCATCTACAAGTCTCCGTTCAGCGACGTTAAGGACACTGATAAGAATGTTGGCTATTACGCTATAGCATACGCAATGGGCGCTGTAAGCGGAAACAAGCTCAACGCAAAGGCAGACTTCACCTACGGGGATATGATAAAGATGGTTTATACGTTCTACGCAGCGGAATAAATCACATCAGTGCTTAGATATATGCGCTCCCGCCGGACAGCGGGAGCGCTGTTTTTCGGTGTATTGTAAGAAAAACCGACCAGAGTTTTGGCGATAATACCCAAAATTCCCGCAGAGTGTGAAAATGTAGTGAAATCATATTAACAAATCACACGTTGTGTGGTAAAATAAACTTGTAGTATGGAAATTATCGTGCTCCCTGAAACCCGGGAGCTGGTTTGTGGAGGTATATATGGACGAAAATTCGAGAGTAAGCCTTACTAAGCCCACTGGTCAGGCAAGTCAGGCAGGTCAGACTGTTCAGGGCGGCACCCAGGGCTGGAGAGACCCCGCCACTGGAGAAATATACGCACAGCAGCCGGTACAGTACCAACAGGCTCCGCAGCAGGCGCAGCCCTATCAGCAGTATGCTCAGCCAGTTCAGCCAGCGCAGACGTACCCCCAGGGAGTTCCGAATAATATCCCGCAGCAGGTAAACTGGCAGGGTCAGTCCCAGAACAATGCATATCAGCCCTATCGTCAGGACGCTGTACCCCAGGGAGGATATCAGCAGCCAGTACAGCCTGTGAATGGATCGACAAAATTCTGCAAGCACTGCGGACAAGTCATTCCTGCTGACGCGGTAATATGCACCCACTGCGGCAGGCAGGTTGAGGAGCTGCGCACTGCGCCGTCAGCGGCACAGCCTATAATCATTAACAACAGCAACAACAATACGAATAATAACGTGAACACAGCCGCGATGATTCCGATGGGAAAGCCGAAAAATAAGTGGATAGCATTTTTCCTGTGCCTGTTCCTCGGCGAATTCGGAATACACCGTTTTTACGAAGGCAAGATAGGCACCGGAATTATCTGGCTGCTGACGTTCGGACTTCTGGGGTTAGGCACCCTGATAGACCTGATAATCATTCTGTGCAAGCCGAACCCGTATTATGTAAGATAAAAAAACCGCCCGGCGGGGAAACCGGGCGGTTTTCTTATGCACGGACGGGGGAAGTCCGCGCAGCCTGGAGCGTCAAAATCAGCAGAGCTCAGCGAGATAGTTCTCAATTATCTCATAAATATGGACAGGCGATGCGTCAAACCTGTTAAGCGCGTCAGCGAACTGCTGAATAGCTGTTCTGCTTGGGGTGATGTCCTCAACAAGACATTTGCCGAATTCCACACCGTAGCCCGTATAACTTTCGCCGTCCTCGTTGGTGTACTGCTTTTCCGTGATCGTCCACATACGTTCCTTCTCCTTTTTATTACTGGGATATTTTTGCTCTGTGTATACTAAAAGTATACCATAACCATTCGCAAATGTCAACAGATATACTGTTAAGATTCCGCTAAGAGTAACGATTAACAAAAACTTTACAATTTGTTATATTACAATTTAACATATATAGACATCTGTTGATAATTCCGGCTAAATATTGACACAAAGCGATAATTATGGTATAATTAACTTTGGCGGCATAACCGCCGGAAAAACAAACTGAACAAAAGGTAGGTAATGAAATGAGAGTTGGATTTGGAACATGGAGGCTTCTCTACACGGGAATAGTGCTTCTGGGAATAGGAATTGCGTTCATCGTGATGATCAGCGGAGAAATGGCTGATTACGCCAAGAGGGGAGCCGACTACAGCACATTGCAGTGGAGCGATTTCAAGGAAGGCATGATGATCGAGGGCGACCTCCCGGTAAACTACGGCTCGTACGAGGAAATCGTGAACGACGACAAGAATAAATCCATAGGCCAGTTCTATCTGATAGACGCAGGCGACGACTGCTTCATGGGTATCTACACCCCGATTGACGAGCTGATAAACTCCCTCGACGACCAGTACGACGCATGGTATAATGATGAGGACATCAGCCCTGTGCACTTCAAAGGCAAGGTAACAAAGATGGACAGCCAAGACAAAGGCTTTATAAGGGATTATCTTATCTCCGCAGGATACACCAGGGACGAAGTTGACAACTATATAGTCGACCTCTACATAAAGTGCGTAGACACAGAATCTCACCCGGTAATGCTGATCATCGGAATAGCCGCAGCCGCCGGCGGAGCTGTATTCCTGCTGATGTTCGTCCGCAGAAAAATCATGGGACGCTAAGTTAATAGGCGCACGGGCGCCCGAATATTTGACAAAAATCCCCCTTTCCAGCCGGAAGGGGGATTTTATTATAAAAACTGCCCCTCCCGAATGGAAGGGGCAATATTGTTGAAACAGGATATCAGAAGAAAATTCTTTCCTCGATGTAAGCCTTGACTTCAGTCAGCGGGATACGAACCTGCTGCATGGAATCACGCTCACGTACTGTTACACAGCCGTCTGTCTCGGTGTCGAAATCGTAGGTAATGCAGAACGGAGTACCGATCTCGTCCTGTCTGCGGTAACGCTTGCCGATAGCGCCAGCGTCGTCGAAATCAACGTTGAAGTACTTAGCAAGCTCGTCGTGAAGCTCTCCTGCCTTCTCGCTGAGCTTCTTGGAAAGCGGCAGCACAGCAGCCTTAACAGGGGCCAGAGCCGGGTGAAGGTGCATTACTGTACGGCTGGTGCCGTCCTCAAGCTGCTCCTCATCGTAAGCGTCGCATACAACTGCAAGGAACAGTCTCTCAACGCCGAGGGAAGGCTCGATAACATACGGAATGTACTTCTCGTTGGTCTCGGGGTCGAAGTATTCAAGGCTCTTGCCGGAGGTCTTCTGGTGCTGAGTCAGATCGTAGTCGGTGCGGTCTGCAACGCCCCAGAGTTCGCCCCAGCCGAACGGGAACATAAACTCGAAGTCGGTGGTAGCCTTAGAGTAGAAGCAAAGCTCCTCAGGGCTGTGGTCGCGCAGGCGGATATTCTCCTCCTTCAGACCGAGGGAGAGCAGGAAGTTCTTGCAGTAGCTTCTCCAGTACTGGAACCACTCAAGGTCGGTGCCGGGCTTGCAGAAGAACTCAAGCTCCATCTGCTCGAACTCGCGCACGCGGAAAATGAACTGACCGGGGGTTATCTCGTTACGGAAGGACTTACCTACCTGAGCAACGCCGAACGGAACCTTTTTGCGGCTTGTGCGCTGGATATTAGCAAAGTTAACGAAAATACCCTGTGCAGTCTCCGGGCGGAGGTAGATCTCATTCTTGCTGTCCTCTGTAACGCCCTGGAAGGTCTTGAACATCAGGTTGAACTGACGGATATCGGTAAAGTTTGTGGAACCGCAGTTCGGGCACTTGATACCATGCTCCCTGATGTAAGTCATCATCTGCTCGTTGGTCCAGCCGTTTGCGTCGCCGCCGTTGTCTTCAATGAGCTTATCTGCGCGGTGACGGGTCTTGCAGTCCTTGCAGTCCATCAGCGGGTCGGAGAATCCGCCTACGTGGCCGGAAGCCACCCATGTCTGCGGGTTCATCAGGATAGCGGAGTCCAGTCCTACATTGTACTTGTTCTCCTGAATGAACTTCTTGCGCCACGCGTTCTTGATGTTGGTCTTGAGCTCAACGCCGAGGGGGCCGTAGTCCCATGTGTTAGCGAGTCCGCCGTAGATCTCACTGCCGGGGTAAACGAAGCCTCTGCCCTTGCAGAGGGCAACGATTTTGTCGAGGGTCTTTTCTGTGTTGTTCATGTTTGATTCCTTTCAGCCCTGCATGGCTTGCAGGGACAGTAAAATAGTTACTTATATAGTATAACGCAAAACCGCTCATTAGTCAAGTATCAGGGCGCAAAAAACGGGAGCGTACACTCCCGTTCAGTATTTTATCCGCCGAGGTGAAGCACCTGCAAAAGCAGAAGCCAGCTCAGTCCATAATAGGTAACGACAGCCACGAGGTCGTTGACGGTGGTGATCAGCGGACCGGAAGCCACAGCCGGATCAACTCCGATCTTCTTGAAGAACATCGGAACCAGCGTGCCGACTCCGCTGGAAATAAGCATAGCCAGCATGAGAGCCGAACCGATACAAGCTGATACCGCAAACGAGAACCATACCGGATACCCCTTGAACAGCATGATATACAGCCCTACGAACAGTACCGAAAGCACTCCGAGAATAAGCCCGCATGAAAGTCCGACGCGCATTTCCTTAGCAACGAGCTTGAGCTTTTTGCCCGCTGTGAGGTCCTTGTCCATCAGCACGCGGATAGTCACCGCCAGCGACTGAGTTCCCACATTGCCCGCCATATCGAGTATAAGCGACTGAAACGCCATGATTATCGTAAGCTGCGACACGACCTTCTCAAATGCGCCGACAACTCCGGATACCGCCATACCCAGCACAAGCAGTATAAGCAGCCACGGCATACGCTTTTTAAGGCTTGCGAAAAGCGGCTCATGGAGATCCTCCTCCTCTGACAAACCGCCGAGTTTTGCATAGTCGTCGCCCATTTCATCATCGACAGCTTCCAGGAGGCTTTCCAGCGTGATCACTCCGAGAATGTGATTCCCGCTGTCCAGCACGGGAATGCTGCTTTCAGAATAGCTCTTGAGCCGCTCTATGCAGTCCTCCGTCTTTTCAGTGCTGTAAACATACGGAAAGCTCTGCTGTATCAGCGGCTTTATCTCCGAGTGCTTCTCAGCGGTAAGCAGTTCCCTAAGCCCCACCGCGCCGCAGAAAAATCCGTTCTCTGCCGTAACAAAAAGTATGGAGATGTTGTCATTTTCCTTAGCCTGATCCATCAGCGCCCGCGTAGCCTCTGCCGCGGTCATTCCGGAGCTTATCGAAATGTAGTTTGTGGTCATTCGGCTGCCTATCTCATCGTCGTCAAACGACACGATAAGCTCCAGCTTTCTCCTGAGCTCCTCGTCGAGAAGCTCGAAAAGCTGATTTCTCTTTTCTTTCGGGAATTCTCTAAGAACGTCCGCCGCCGCGTCGGTCTCCATTTTGCCGATCAGCAGAACAGTTTTCCCGAGATCCGTTTCCTTGAGGTACTCTGCGGAATTCTCCGGCTCGAAATACTCGAAAACGTCCGCAAGCTCGTCCATGTCCAGCGTGCGGAACAGCTTCGTGCGCTCCCCCGCGCTGAGAAGCTCCGCCGCCGCTGCTATATCACCCGCATGATATTCCGCGAGCCGCTCCTGAGCCGCCTTCGGTGAGAGATCGCTCCTGACAAGCTCTGCGATCTCCGCTGCGCGATCCCTGATAACTGCTTCGTTCATTGACATAATAGTACCCTGCCTTTCATCAAATTTTGCTGCATCTGAGTGAAAGTGAAGCCGGGCACAGTATGCGCCTATTTATTCATAAAAGCGGGCAGAGCCGCAATTCCGGGCGTCATACCGTGTACTTCGCCCGTGACTGTCACCATTTTTCAACTCTGCTCACCTCTCTTTTACGATTTTTGCAACGTGATAATTATAGCACCATAATCAATTGCCTGTCAACCCCGGCAAAATTTTTTCACAGGATTTTCAGAAAACCGCTCACAGCCTATACTGCATGAAATTGCCGTTCTTTACGAATCCGAAATCCGTATACAGCAGTACGCCCATATCCGAGGCGGTTATCTGCACAGTGCCGCAGCCGTACCTCCGCGCCTCTCCGACAACTCTCGACAGAAGCTCCCGGGCTATGCCTTGCCTGCGGTATTCCGGGTCGGTGTACATACTCGACAGCAGACCCATTTTCCCGCTCGGGCAGCCGAAATATGGCGGCTTTTCGACAAAGGACATCCCGGATGTACCGACTATTTTTTCCCCGTCCACCGCCAGCCATGAAACAAATGTACCGTCAGCCGTATGCCGGGTGTAATAGTCCAGAAGCGCCGGGCGCAGGTCTGTGTCCTCCTTTGCGCCCTCCTCACGGAGCTGATTTATACGCATAGCAATGAACCTGTCAAGGTCATCTGATATAAGCCTGCGATATTTTATCTCCATTTCTGACCTCCATATATAAAACCGTGCCGGTATACCCAAAGTAATACCGGCACGGTAATATTCAATCCGTCAACAGAATCAGAGCTTCTCGATCCAGCCCATGTCGTCCGGAATCTTACCGAACTGCATACCTGTCATGGTGTCATAGAGCTTCTGGGTGATCGGGCCGATCTTACCGCCGCCGATCTCCATTACCTTGTCGCCCCACTTGAGGTGGCCTACAGGAGAAACGACAGCCGCAGTACCTGTTCCGAATACCTCGTCGAGCTTGCCTGCGTCGTAAGCGTCAGCGACCTCCTGAATGGTGATGCGGCGCTCGGAAACCTTCATGCCCCACTTCCTGCAAAGCTCAAGCGCGGACTTTCTGGTGATACCGGAAAGAATGCTGCCCTGGAGGGACGGAGTAACGACCTCGCCGTCGATAACGAACATGATGTTCATAGCGCCGACTTCCTCTATGTACTTACGCTCAACGCCGTCGAGCCAGAGTACCTGAGAATAGTTCTGCTTGTGAGCCTCGTCCTGACCCGCAAGAGAAGCAGCGTAGTTGCCGCCGGTCTTGGTGAAGCCCATACCGCCTCTTACCGCGCGGACATAGTTGGTCTCAACATAGATATTTACGGGATTGATACCAGTGCTGTAGTAAGCGCCGGAGGGGCTCATGATGATCATGAAATAGTACTTTTCACCGGGGCGTACGCCGAGGAACGGATCAGCCGCGAAAATGAACGGACGGATATAAAGGGAAGCGCCTTCGATATGCGGAACCCAGTCCTTATCGATCTCAACGAGCTTGTGAAGAGCCTCGAGAGCGTCCTTCTCGTTGATCTGCGGGATAACGAGACGCTCAGCGGAGACGTTCATTCTCTTGAAGTTCTCCTCGGGGCGGAAGAACTGAATGTCGCCGGAAGGGGTTCTGTAAGCCTTCATGCCCTCAAAGATCTCCTGACCATAGTGAAGGACCATCGCGGAAGGCATAAGCTCGATCGGACCATAAGGCACAATGCGTGCGTCATGCCAGCCCTGACCAGCATCGTAGTCCATAACGAACATATGGTCGGTAAAGATATGGCCGAAGCCGAGCTTGGTTTCGTCAGCGGGCTTGGGCTTAGGGTTTTTGGTTAATTCGATTTTGATATCCATAGTAGTATCCTTTCCTGCGCCGGCAGGACGTCAGCGCGACTTTAAATACACATTTATTATACCACTATTACGCCCGATTGTAAATATTATTTTCGGTTTTTTTATCAAAAATGCAATTTTCACATATCAAATCCGGCAAAACACACAAATCCGGCATAAATGTAAAAACGGTCTGAACGAAAAACGTCCAGACCGCATACGCGTTAGATTGCCGAAGCAGTCATCAAGTATTATCACTTAACGATGTACTTCTTGATAGCGTCGAGGAAATCTGCGCAGTCATCGCTGTGGATATTCAGGGTCAGCTCCTTGGAGAGGTCGAGGCTGAAGATACCCATGATGGACTTAGCGTCGATGGCGTATCTGCCGGATACGATATCAACGTCATACTCGCAGCGGGAAACGATAGTTACGAAATCCTTGACGTCGTTGATGGTGTTAATGTTGATTTTTACTGTAGTCATAATAATGCTTCCTTTCCAGAATAAAATTACGCTCTGAACTTGAGAACTGCGTCGAGCAGCTCGTCAGCCTTGGCGCCGTCATCGTGAACAACGAACTCCAGCGGCTTTGCAAGGTCGAGACTGAAAATACCCATGATGGACTTAGCGTCGACCGCATATCTTCCGGATACGAGATCGCTGTCAAACGAGTAGCTGTTGGTGAGTGCCACGAATTCCTTTACATCCTCGATAGAACCGAGACTGATCTTCATTTTCTTCATAAAAACCGCCGCCTTTCTTTGGTGATAATCATTCTTCTGAGGATATTATTTCCTCTGTAAATAAGTATATCCTCAAACTGAAAAATAGTCAATAGCTTATTGCAAATTTCGGAATAATCAGCTATAATATTGTTATATGAAGTTTTGGTTTTGGCTAAAATTACGAAACCGCACCACACCAGTCGATATTATCGGCAAACCGTGCGAAAAGAGGTACCCATGACATTCAGTATAATCACCCTGGGCTGTAAGGTGAACTCCTGCGAGAGCGCCGCGATACACGCCGCATTCCTTGCCGCAGGGTACTCCCCGGCGGAGGAAGACTCCCACGCCGACGTGTATATAATCAATTCCTGCGCCGTCACCGGCGTCGGCGTAAAAAAGGCGCGTCAGACCGTTTCCCACTGCAAAACGCTGAACCCCGACGGAATAACCGTGCTCTGCGGCTGCTACCCGCAGGCATATCCGGAGGAAGCCATCCGCGACGTCTCCGCAGCCGACATAATCACCGGAAACGCGAACAAATCCGAAATACCGGCGATGGTGTCGAAATTCATCGCGGAGCACCGCCGAATGTCCTGCGTACAGCCGCTCACCCGCGAGTTTGACGAAGCGTCCTCAGCCGCCGACCTCGACCGCACCCGCGCTTTCATCAAGATAGAGGACGGCTGCGACAGATTCTGCACCTACTGCATAATCCCCACTGCGAGAGGGCGCGTGCGCTCCCGCCGCCCGGAGGAAATAACCCGCCAGGCTGAGCAGGCGGCGGCCGCCGGAAACCGCGAGATAGTCCTCACCGGAATAAACCTCGGCTGCTACGGGGAAGATATCGGATACACCCCCGCCGACGCGGTAAGAGCCGCTCAGGTATCGGGCATTGAACGCGTCCGGCTCGGCTCCCTTGAAGCGGACACCCTCACTGACGATGAGATACAGCGCCTGAAAGCCTGCGAGAAACTTTGTCCGCACTTCCACCTGTCGCTGCAGTCCGGAAGCGACGCCGTGCTGAAAAGAATGAAGCGCCGCTACACCAGCGCGGAATATCTGGCGCTTGTGGAAAAGCTCCGGAATGTGTTCCCGGGCTGCGCCATAACCACCGATATCATGGTAGGATTCCCGGGCGAAACCGATGAGGAATTTGCCGAAAGCATGGCGTTTGCGGAAAAAGTCGGATTTGCAAAGATACACGTTTTCCCCTACTCGATACGCAAGGGGACGGTCGCGGCAATGCGAACCAACCAGGTAGTACCGCAGGTCAAATCCGCCCGCGCAAAGGAAATGAGCGCCCTTGCCGACCGCCTGGAACGTCAGTTTCTTGAATCACAGGTCGGCACGGTGCAGACAGTGCTCATCGAAAAACGCACTTCCCCAGACTATTGCAGCGGATTTACCGGAAGCTATATTCCCGTGCGTATCTATGGCGAGGATATCCCGCGGCATTCCCTGGTACAGGTTAAGCTGACCTCCGCCGACGGTACCTACTGCGCCGGAACCACGAAATTCTGATTAAGGAGAATCACATGACAAGCAGCATCAAACAGCTTTTAGCATTAGGCCCCATTCCCGCGGACTCGGAGATGTCAGACGAGCTTTTCGAAAAATACGACAAGCTGCTGAATTTCAGCCAGCCCCTCTCCTACGACGACGCGGCGCAGCTTACCGGACTGTTTTCCCCGGACTGCGACGGTCTGAACTGGGCGATACTCAAGGCGATAGAGGAAGCCTGCGATACCTCCGAGGAGCTTCTGTCCCTCGCCGATAAATGCACCAGCGAGGAGTACGCGGCGCTGCTGCGCTCCCGCGCTGACATATCCGGAACTCAGGAAGAATAAATAACCAAATTATCAAAGCCGGAGCCGCCATATTTCAGCACCCCGGCATATTGATTTTACGCCGGTTTAGTAGTATAATGATATTATTATTGCAGCGATACGCTGTGAGTATATGGAGGAAAAACAATGGTATACCGTATTTACGTTGAAAAGAAGCCGCAGTTCGCGGTAGACGGCGGTGCCGTGCTTGCCGACCTCAATGTCGCGCTGGGCATAAAGACCGTCGAAAATGTAAGGATCATCAACCGCTACGACTGTGAAAAGCTTCCGAAAGAGAACTTTGAAGCCGCAGTTCCCACCGTGTTCTCCGAGCCTCCGGTAGACGAGGTATATTACGAGCTCCCGAAGCCCGCAGCTGACGAGCGCATGTTCGCCGTTGAGTTCCTGCCCGGTCAGTTTGACCAGCGTGCGGATTCCGCGGCACAGTGCATTCAGATGCTCTGCCCCGGCGAGCGCCCTGTTGTTAAGTACGCTAAGATCTACGTGCTCAAGGGTAAGATCTCCGACGACGAATTCGCGCGTATCAAGCACTACCTCATCAACGCAGTCGAGTCCCGCGAGTGCGGCTTCGACAAGTACGATACCCTGGAAGTAAAGTACACCATTCCGACCAGCGTTGAGACTCTCACCGGATTCATAAACAAGACCGACGCCGAGCTTGCTGATTTCGTCGTACACTACGGCCTTGCAATGGACAACGACGATATCAAGTTCTGTCAGGATTACTTCAAGAGCGAGCACCGCGATCCGACCATCACTGAGATCCGCATGATCGACACCTACTGGTCTGATCACTGCCGCCACACAACATTCGGCACCATCATCGACAACGCGGATATCAAGCCCTCCTACATCGCAGATACATACGCTGAATACAAGGCAGACCGCCACGAGCTGGGCCGCGACAACAAGCCGCTGTGCCTCATGGACATCGCTACCCTTGCCGCGAAAAAGCTCAAGAAAGACGGCATTCTGAAGGATCTCGACGAAAGCGAGGAAATCAACGCATGCTCCGTCCGCATCAAGGTAGACGTTGACGGCAAGGACGAGGACTGGCTCCTCATGTTCAAGAACGAGACCCACAACCACCCGACTGAAATCGAGCCTTTCGGCGGCGCTGCGACATGTCTCGGCGGCGCTATCCGTGACCCGCTTTCCGGACGTTCCTATGTATACCAGGCAATGAGAGTCACCGGCGCTTCCGACCCGCTGCTGCCGGTCGAAAAGACCATCAAGGGTAAGCTCCCACCCAGAAAGATAACCACCACTGCCGCTGCGGGCTACTCCAGCTACGGCAACCAGATCGGTCTTGCTACCGGTCACGTCGCAGAGATCTACCACCCCGGCTATATGGCAAAGCGCATGGAGATCGGCGCAGTTATCGGCGCGGCTCCTGCTGAGAACGTACGCAGAGAGCGCCCGGCTCCCGGCGATATTATTATCCTGCTCGGCGGACGTACCGGCCGCGACGGCTGCGGCGGCGCTACCGGATCCTCCAAGGCTCACAGCATACAGTCCCTCGACACCTGCGGCGCAGAGGTCCAGAAGGGTAACGCTCCCGAGGAGAGAAAGCTCCAGAGATTATTCAGAAATCCCGAGGCTACAAAGCTCATCAAGCGCTGCAACGACTTCGGCGCAGGCGGCGTTTCCGTTGCCATCGGCGAACTTGCGGACGGTCTGGAGATCGACCTGAACGCAGTTCCTAAGAAGTACGACGGTCTGGACGGAACCGAGCTTGCAATTTCCGAGTCCCAGGAGAGAATGGCTGTAGTAGTAGCGCCCGAGGACGCCGACAAGTTCCGCGCGCTCGCTTCCAAGGAGAACCTTGAGTCCACACCTGTCGCGGTTGTAAAGTCCGAGCCGAGGCTCCGCATGAACTGGAATGGCAGGACCATCGTTGATATCTCCCGCGAGTTCCTGAACTCCAACGGCGCAGAGAAGCACACCGACGTTGCAGTACCTGACGTAAAGGTATCCTACTCCACTGGCAGAAAGAACACCTCCGCTGACTGGGAAGGCATGGTAACAGACCTCAACATCTGCTCGCAGAGAGGTCTTGTACAGCGCTTCGACAGCACCATCGGCGGCGCTACAGTTCTTATGCCGTTCTCCGGAAAAACCCAGCAGACCCCTGTACAGGCAATGGCTGCCAAACTTCCGGTACTGAACGCAAAGACCGACACAACTTCTATAATGGCATGGGGCTTCGACCCAGCTGTATCCACACAGTCCCCATATCACGGAGCAGTATGCGCGGTAGTTGAAAGTATCGCAAAGGTTGTCGCAGCGGGCGGCACATACGAACACTGCTGGCTGACATTCCAGGAATATTTCGAGCGCACCCAGGGCAAACCCGAGAGATGGGGCAAGCCTTTCGCAGCGCTGCTCGGCGCTTACCGTGCACAGCTTGAGATGGGCTGCGGCGCGATCGGCGGCAAGGACAGCATGAGCGGTACCTTCGAGCATATCGACGTTCCGCCGACGCTGGTTTCCTTCGCAGTATCCACCGCTAAGGCTCCCGATGTTATCTCGGCTGAATTCAAGGCTGCGGGTCATAAGATAGGCTACATCGCGCCGAAGTACGACGAAAACGGCCTGCCGGTATTCGACAGCGTTAAGGAAGTATTCCGCACCGTTGAAAAGCTCATCAAGGACAAGAAGGCTGTTTCCGTATGGAGCATTGCGCACGGCGGCGTTGCAGAGGGTATCTTCAAGATGTCACTGGGTAACCAGATCGGCGCAAAGCTTGATAAGCTCACCGACGAGGAGCTGTTCACACCGGTTTACGGCGCGTTCATTATGGAGCTCACCGAAGAAGCTGACGGCGTAAAGACCATCGGCGAGACCGTTGCAGACTATACCATCACCTCCGGAGATGTCAAGCTAGACGTTGCTTCCCTCGAGAAGAAGTGGGACGGCGTTCTTGAGCCTATATTCAAGGCACAGCTCCCCGAAAAGCCCGCTCCCGAGAAGATATCCTACACCGGCGGCTGTGAGCTGAAGCACAGTTCCGTGAAGGTCGCAAAGCCCCGCGTGCTTATCCCGGTATTCCCCGGCACCAACTGCGAGTACGACATGGCTAACGCATTCAACCGCTACGGCGGCGATTCCGAGATATTCGTTATCCGCAACCTCTCCGCGCAGGATATGGAGGACAGCGTAAGCGAGTTTACAAAGCACATCGAAAACTCCCAGATAATCGCGATCCCCGGCGGATTCTCCGGCGGCGACGAGCCGGAGGGCTCCGCAAAGTTCATCAACGCGTTCTTCCGCAACCCGAAGATCAAGGACGCTGTTGAGTCCATGCTTTATGCCCGCGACGGTCTTATGATCGGTATTTGCAACGGCTTCCAGGCGCTCATCAAGCTTGGTCTTGTTCCGTTCGGAAAGATAGTTCCGCTGACCGCTGAAAGCCCCACGCTGACCTACAACACCATCGGCCGCCATCAGTCTCAGCTTACCCTGACTCGTATCTGCACCAACAAGTCCCCGTGGCTCAGCTGCTGCAACGTCGGCGATATCCACAATATTCCGATATCACACGGCGAGGGCCGCTTCGTAGCTCCTGAGAGCGTAATAAAGCAGCTTATCGCGAACGGTCAGGTGGCTACTCAGTACGTTGACCTCAGCGGCAACCCCACTATGGACGTTGCATTCAACCCGAACAGCTCCATGTACGCTATTGAAGGCATCATCTCTCCGGACGGCAGAGTCCTCGGTAAGATGGGTCACACCGAGCGTCTCACAGACAATGTTGCAAAGAACGTTTCCGGCAACAAGGAGCAGCTCCTGTTCAAGGGCGGCGTAGATTACTTCGCATAATTCGCATTATTATAGAGCCGTGCCGTATTGCGCGGCTCTTTTTATTACTGTCGATCCCCTGTATTTTCAACATGGATAGATGTTTTTGCAATAATCGAAAGAAAATTTCAACTTTTCAACTTTAAAACCCGCGCTGAGACTATTCCACAGCTTCAGTCAAGCATATTTGTTCTGTCTGCACAAATGCAGACGGGATATTTCTATTTATCTGCACATTGACAAGTATTGTAATTGTATGTTATAATCAATATGGTGAACTGCACACATAACAATAATGCAGCAAATTGTCAAGCACAGGGAGTTAACCCTGATCAAAAATCGCAGTTGGAGGGGGACGACACCCATGACAAAAAACGGAACCAATTCAGCCAACTCCAAACAGACCGTCTCTGTGCAGTCACAGGGCGGCGAAAACATCGGTCTTACCTACCCTAAAAGGGCGGCGGGGCTGGTCAAAAAAGGTCGGGCACGTTTCGTGAACGACAATACTATTCGTCTGATGGACGTGTCCGATGTAACACATACGGAGGACATCAAGATGGATAATATAAATACCCTTAACGAAAACAAGAACGAACAGCGCGTAAACAGACTCCTTTTCAATGCAAGAGAGTGGTCTTTCAACAAGGACTGCCAGAAGTCCAATGTTGGAAACCGCAGCTTCATGCAGGGACCTGACGGAAACCTCGCTGAAGCCTACACCATCGGCGACTGGAGCTACAACTGGACGGAGATCGTCACCAAAACCCTGATTCTGCCGAAGAACACCACGCATACGTTAACGTTCTGGCTCAACGGCGGCGAAAATGACAAAAACGACGAGGTTTGCCGGTTCGTAGTAGTCTACAACAACGACTGCGATAACTGCTATACCTACAACCTCAACCGCAATTTCATAAAGCCGCTCAAAAAGGTCAACGGCTGGGAACTGTACGAAATACCGTTCATCACCGGCGACAACGAATACACCCAGCTAAGATTCGTGGCTAAGAGAGCGTATATGACGGTTCTTTCCGCGAAGCCTGCCGAAGCCTACGCAGACCTGCCGGACAGCGTTGACGAATTCGAAAGCGAACGTCCGCAGCGGCACAATATCGTATTCGCAGACGGCTGGCCTACCAATACATGGTACTCTACCAGGGAGCTGCGCAGAAAATACGGCAGCAATACCGCCGCAACCGGCAATATTCAGCAGCCTGCTGGTAACTTCGGCGTCATGGAGGGAATACAGGTACAGGCTGACGCTCTGAACGGGATCGCGACATACACAATCGAGGAGATCACCAACAAGGTAAACAGCATGACGGACGTTTCCGCCAGCATGAGCCATGAGATAAGCCAGGCAGTAAGCGAAGCACTGAACGGCGCGGGAAATCCAAACGATGTTGATGTTGAAGAAATTTGCAGCAATATCGTGGAACAATTCAGCGACAAAATAGAAAACATGGTCGATGAAATAACCATGGCAGTAGAAGGTATGACAGGCGCATTTGAAGAGATGCGCGATTCTCTCGATGACATCAGCGAGAACTAAGGGTAATATCCACAATTAAATACGACCGCCCCCTTGTGAAAGCAAGGGGGTTATTTTATCTGAAATTTGATGATTCTCCCGGAATATTTCCGCAATAAATTCCCACAATATTGCTGTTGAATTTATTGAAAGGAATGAAGCCCATGAAGAAATATATAGCCCTCGCCATAGCCTGCGCCGCTCTCGCCGCCGGAGTCTCCTACCTGCCTGCCGCAGTGGAAGCAAGCGTACCCGCCGCCGTGTCCATATCCCCCACCGAGGTGTACTACAGCGAATCCGTGAACACAAGCGGAACTCTGTGCTACATCGGTCAGGGCGACGTCACCTCCGCGCTGCCGCTGGTGCTCAGTGAATTTGCAGTCGAGGAAGGAGATCATGTCGAAGTGGGAGACGTTATCGCCCGGGTGGACCGCAAAGCCTCTGAAACGTTCATCAGCAGCCTGGGGAAGGTCTCTCAGCTTGCCGCCGCGACCGCAAGCCTGTCAACCGCGATGTCCCTTATCCCTGAGGAGATAACCGCTGACCGCTCCGGAACAGTGATATCCACCGCCGGAGCAGGCGCGGCAGTGGAGTCCGGAACCAGCATCGCCACCATAGCGGGTACGGACTCCCTCGTGCTGACCTCTGCCGTCAGCGAGCTGAACATCGCAAGGATACAGCCCGGTCAGCCAGTAGAATTCACCCTCTCAGCCTACCCCGACGACGTATTCACCGGAACTGTGTCGAAGATAGCCGGCTCTGCACGAAGCCAGTACAGCGGCGCAGTTCTAGAAACCGTGGTAGACGTGCTGATATCCCCGGACACCACCGACCCGCGCCTGCGCTCAGGGCTTACCGCCGATGTGCGTTTCCAGCTCTCAGACCCGCGGAAAATATGCGTGCTTCCTTATAACGCCATCGGTCAGGACGAGGAGGGTGAGTATGTCTACCTGTTTGAAGATGGAGCCGCTGTCAAGCACAAGATTTTCACCGGCGCGGAATTTTCAGACGGTACAGAGGTCATAAAAGGCGCAACTATAAACGACAAGGTATTTCTTGACCCAGAGGACATTTCACTCAGCAAATATGTGAGGATAGAGCAATGAGCATTTTATCCACCCTGACCAGCATTTTCCGAAGCCGCACGCGCTCCCTGCTGACTATGGCAGGGATAGCCGTCGGCGTATTTTCAGTGGTGCTGGTATCCACCGTCGGCACCATCGGCACCCAGGAAGTAAGCTCCACTCTGGTAACAATGGGAGTTGATACTCTCCTTGTTCAGGCGGCGAACAAAAGCGTATCCGTGACCCTCACGGACGACGATGTGTCCACCGTGCGGCGAATTGACGGCGTAAACGACGTTATGCCGCTGATGGCGTCCATGACGGAAGCAAAGATGATAGGCAGGCGGCTTGACTGCTACGTCTGGGGAGTAGACCGCTCTGCCGACCGGTTAATATCCCTCGAGGCGAAGCACGGGAGGCTGGTCAACAACAGCGACTGCGCCGCAAACCTGAAGGTGTGCGTTATCGACGAGCAGTTTGCACAGCGCTCCTACGGCAGAAGCAACATTGTTGGAAAGAAGCTGAACATTTTCCTCGGCGGAAAATATCACGAGTTTGAAATAATCGGCGTGGCAAGCTCCGGGCTGTCCAGCCTTCAGGGAATGCTGTCGAATATCATGCCGGGGTTCATGTATATCCCGATAAGCACCATGCAGCAGCTCACCGGACGCTCGACTTACGATAAGCTTGCGGTGAAGCTCACCGATATGGAAACGGACATCTCGGTAGTGGAGGCTGTAAGCTCCGCGCTTGACCGCGCCAACAACACCACCGACGGGTATATCGTCAACAATCTTCTCTCGCAGAAGGCGCAGCTTGACGATATCCTCAGCATAGTTACCACCGCGCTTTCGCTTGTAGCGGGCATTTCGCTGGCGGTATCGGGAATCTCGATAATGACAACCATGCTGATGAGCGTCACGGAGCGTACCCGGGAAATAGGTATAAAACGCTCCATCGGCGCCACCAGCTTTGATATCTGCCGGGAATTCCTGGCGGAAAGCGTGCTTCTGACGATACTCGGCAGCGCCGCAGGAACCGCCGCCGGGCTGCTTATCTCCGGGATAGGCTGCGTTATAGCGGGAGTGCCGTTCCAGGTGAACCTTGCCATGATCGGAATTGCAGCCCTCGCCTCCGGCGCGGTGGGCGCGCTGTTCGGAGCCTATCCTGCATACAAGGCGGCTTCCCTTGACCCGGTGGAAGCCCTCAGAATGTAGGTGGTGTGAGAGATGCCGAATACAGAGAAAAGGCAGAGCCGAAGCTCTGCCTTTTCCATTTATATTGGGGGGAGAGAGGTTATCTGGTTAATTATCCATGCGCCTGAAAACGCGCTCTCCGTTCGGTTTACTTAGCCTTGATCTTATAGATCTTGGAAGCTTTGGAATACAGCTTCTTGCCATCAATGGTGACGTAAGACTTTACATAGTAGTAATAAACCTTGCCCTTAACAGCGGTGCTGTCAGTAAAGGTCAGATCATCAGGATCGTCGGAAACTATATCGGTCAGCGACTTGCCCTTACCCTTTGCGGAATTGCGGCGGTATACCTGATAACCATCTGCGTAGTCGGAAAGATCCCACTCAAGCACGATACCGTCCGTGGTAGCCTTTCTGTAGGTGATAACCGGCTTGACCGGGCGTACCTTTACAGTTATCGTACGGGTCTTTGCAGGGTTGGACTTAGCGGTAACGGTGATCTTTGCAGTTCCTGCGGATACTGCGGTAACTGTACCGCTTTCGTCAACCACTGCAACGTCCTCGTTGGAGGAGGAGTACAGCAGGGTCTTATCATTGCAGTTTGCCGGATAGATCTTTGCTGTGATGGTGAACGTACCGTCGATATCCATTGTCTTGGTCTTTGCAGGCTTAACGGAGAAGCTGGATATCGGAGTAGTTACTGTAACGGTGCACTGAGCGGTAAGTCCGTTATCGGTCTTGGCGGTGATAACTGCGGAGCCATTCTTTACAGCCTTTACAGAACCTGTGTTGGTTACTGTTGCAACCGAGGTATCGGAGCTGCTCCATGTAACGTCCTTGTTGGAAGCGTTGTCAGGAGCTACTGTCGCTGTGAGCTTTGCAGTGGCATTCGGCTTGAGGGTGATATCGGTCTTGTCAAGCGATACGCTTGCAGCCTGTACGAGCTGCTTGCACAGACCGTCCGTGATGACGGTTTCCGGCTGAGACTTCAGACCGCCCTTGCCGTTGCCGCACTGACCGTATGTATTGTCGCCCCAGCAGTAAAGTCTGCTGTCGTAGGAAATATAGCCTGCAAATTCGCCGCCGAGACTTGCAGAAGTAACATTAGTGTTGGTGATTCTCGCGAAGGTATTTCTGGTCTTGGTAGAACCATCGCCGAGCTGACCGCATGAGTTGCTGCCGCTCAGTGAGATATCGCCAGCATCAGTAATAACTGCCGAGAACTTCTGAGACGAATAAACATAACTGGAATTGCCATAAACCTTAGAAGGAGTCCTCAGTCTGGAACTGTTATCACCTAACTGACCGTAGGAATTATCACCCCATGCATAAACGGTGCCGTCGTTTGCAACTGCGATTGTGTGGCTTCCGTCTGATGCGATGTCAACCAGGCTTATAGGATTATCCTTTGAATCAGTTATATTGATCAGCTCAGGAATATCAACTACTCTTGAAGATGTGTCGCCGCCGAGCTGCTTTGCGCTGTTGCTGCCCCAGCCGTAGAGGTCGCCATTATCAGTGATAGCAACGCAGTGGCTGTCGCCGGCTGCTATGTCCGAAATACCTACCAGCTTATCAGAAAGAACCTCCGGGTACTTTACAGTGCTTCCGCAGGTGGAAAGTCTGCCGACAGAGTTAATGCCCCAGCCCCATACCTGGCTGCCGATAAGTGCAATTGCGAAATCATTCTGTAACTCTATCTTATCAATAGTTGTTCCAGAAAGATACTCGTTTTCAGTAGGAGTATTAACAATATCAGATCTGGTTTTCATGCCGAGAAGATAATTGCTGTTGTCGCCGAAAACATACACCTTGCCGTCGCTAGTCTGAACGATGGTTGCCTTGTTGCCGCACCATACGTTAACGGCTTCGTATGCTAACTTTACCTTTGTGGGCACGCTTCTGACATTATAGTCGCCCTGACCGAGCTGCCCCTTATCGTTGTTGCCCCAGGTGTAAAGTGTTCCCTTATTGTCGATTGCAGCAGCGTGATCGTAGCCTGCCGAGAAAACAGTCACATTGTTCAATGTGTATTCAGGCTTTGCAACGATGGAGCTTGTTGTGCTGAACAGCTCGCCCGAAACACCAGCGCCTACGCTGGAGATATTGCCGTTATTCCTGAGCATGAGCGAATGATGATGCCCAAGAGCAATGGAAACTGCACCGGTAGTAACCTTCTCCGGATAATTCAGATCCTCGGTATTGCCGTTGTGAAGCTGACCGGACTCGTTGCTGCCCCAGGTGTAAAGAACTCCGTTGGCTATTGCACCGGAGGAGTTGCCGCCGGCAAATACCGCGCTTGCGCCCTTAACTGATACATTGCCGAAATTAGCGCTGCCGCCGTTATAATAATCCGTGCCAAGCTGACCGTAATCATTAGAGCCAGCAGTCTTTACGGTTCCATCGCTCATAAGCACGATGGAATGCTCGTCGCCTGCCTCAACGTCCTGGACACCATTCTCAATGACAACAGTAAACCATGAATAATCCCTATAGTTGCCTGTACCAAGCTGTCCGGATTCATTGTTACCTGCACCGTATACAGAGCCATCTTTTTTTACGATAAGCGTAAAACCGTCGCCTGCCGCAACGTCCACTGCGTCCTTCATGAGCTCTGTAACGGAATTCTTGTATGTATTGGTTGCAAAACCAAGCTCGCCGTATTCGTTGCTGCCCCAGCCTACTGCGGTTCCGTCCTCAAGCAGTGCGACTGTATGACCGTCTCCGGTGCTTACCTGAGCAACATTGTCCAGGATCTTGGTAGGATTGCTGATAGTCGCAGCGGAAACCTTATTTGTTATCTGACCCTCGGAGTTGTCGCCCCAGCCATAGAGCGTGCCGTTCTTATCTATCGCAAAGCTGACATCTTCGTTTGCGTCAACATACACGATATTATCCATTACCTTCTCGCCATTGGAGCTGGACTTGCTCGAACCTAAACCGAGCTGCCCCTTGCTATTGTCGCCCGCAGCCCAAAGAGACATATCGCTCTTGATAACAAGGCTGTGATCCTCACCGACTGCGATCGTGGTGGTGCTTAACTGCGGTTCTGCTGCCGCTGCGCTCAGCGGTATCATCGTGATGACCTGAGCTGCACAGAGCGAAGCAGCAATGACCTTCGCTTTCTTATTCATACTAACTCCCTCCATATACCGGGGCGTCCTGCCCCTGTTTATTTTAAGCCGCTGCGCCTGTCTGCACCTCAGCCTAATAACCTTTCATTAATTAAAACAACCGAGACCCATAAAAGGTTGCATGTTTTTTGAAAAAATTTTTAATTTTTTTGAAAAAATTATCACCTGCATATATTATAACGCAAAAATACCGGAAATGTTGCAAAAAAGACTTACAAATATCTTAATTTTACATTTCCGGTTTAAAAATCAATTTCTTCTCCACCGCCAATATACATTAACTTGTCTCCGAGGGTCTCGTCCATAATGTCGAACCCCTTGAAGCCTGTGCAGTGGCAGGCGTAGATCTTCTCTGCGTTGCTGAGCTTCAGCGCCCTTGCCTGCGCCGTGATATACTCAGATGAGCACCCAAGCGTTTTAGGGTTTGAGCCCATAAAGTGAAACCCGCCCACGATAGCGAGCACAGGTATTCCGCACCAGTTCTGCTTCACAGTCTCCAGCATGTTCTGAACTCCGCAGTGGAAACACCCTCCGATGATAACAAGGCCGTCTGCCTTGCGCTTTTTCGGGAACAGAACGGCAAAGCACTCGTCGGAGCAGTCGTAGGGGAGCTGCTTTTTTCCGTCCAGCGCGAAGTAGCTCCTGTCAGGGTTGAGGTCCTTTTCATCAAAGGTCTCGCAGGAAGCAAGATAGAATCCCTCCGCCACCTCTGAGAAACGATTGAAAAGTATCAGATCATCTGCGTATTTCTTGAAAAACGCCTTCCCCGCGCCGACTGGCTCCTTGAAAAAGCCCGTTTTCCTGAAACGCTCTGTCTGCGCGCCCGCGCGAAGGTATATCTCAGCGTCAGGGCTGAGCCGCATAAAGCTGTCGATACCACCGACGTGCGCGGCATGATTGTGGGTAAGCACCACCGCGTCAAGCTCGTCCGTCGGGAGCTGCATGCGGCGTGCGTTCTCAGCCGCCTTTCCGGTCAGTCCGGTGTCTATGATGTAGTTCTTTCCGCCGAATTCCACGAAGAACGACATGCCGTTCTCAGAGAACAGCTTGTCGTCAACCGCAGTATTGTCGATAAGGCTGATAAGCTTCAAGGGATCACTCCCCCTTGACGTGGCGCTTTATCGCCGCGAAGCTCTCTGCGCTGAGGCAGTGCTCGATACGGCATGCGTCCGCAGCCGCTATCTCCTCGGGCACCCCCATAGAGGTAAGCCAGTTTGTAAACAGTATATGGCGCTCGTAGACCTTCTCCGCGATTCCGCGTCCCTTGTCGGTGAGCGTAATGTATCCGTTCTTGTCAACGGTGATGCACTCCTGCTCCCTGAGATTCTTCATTGCAACGCTTACGCTGGGCTTTGAGAAGTCCATCTCAGTGGCGATATCCACCGAGCGCACCTCGCCGTTGCGGTTCTGAAGGATCAGTATGGTCTCCAGGTAATCTTCACCGGATTCAAGTATTCTCCCTTTCATATCCAGACCTTTCTAAATTACAAAAATGCCGCAGATAAATCTGCATTCTCTGTTAATATGATACCATATTTTTCATTTCAAGTCAAGCTATAAATCGATTGGCACATAACTACCATTAGTATAATCTGCTGATTATATTACAGAAGTTAAGTTCAGCGAATATACCGTACGTATATACATTTCGGCAAAACACGGAATGTAATAAATCAACTCATGCTGAGAATTCTTGCAATCACGCTGCCCTCGTAAACGATGGGATATTCCCTCAGCGAGAAGATAAGCCCGTCTGACGGCGCTGTTATCTCTTCCTCGACGGTTCCGGTGATCGGAGTTACTATCTCGCCGATGAGCGTACCCTTCTGTACCCACATGTTGTGCTCAACTTTAGGTATAAATATTCCACTTTCGCCTGAATGTATAACGTGTACCGCACCATCGCTGCTGACCATCGGATGTGAAACATTCTCTGTAGGTCCAACCCAGATTCCAAGCTTCGACATAAGGTTGAATATTCCACTGAGGAGCTGCTTGCAGTACTCCTTAGTTATTCTCTGTCCCACGCCCATCTCAATGACCAGCGTAGGCACGCCGACCTCCCGGAGCGCAGCCGCCAGTGAGCCTTCCCCGACTGCGTTTGAATCATGCACCCACACGAAATCGGTGTTGAGCATTTTAGCGTATTTGAGAAGGTGGCTGCTCTCGGCGCTGGGTATCCTGACCTGCGGTATTTCGCGGATAAAAATGTTGCTCGCGTGGATATCAACGCAGACGTCCGCGCCCTTTATATCTTCGACCAGCTTTGCCGCGATATTCTCCGCCACAGCTCCGGAGGTGCTTCCCGGAAAGACCCGGTTCATGTCCAGCCCGGACATCGGCACGGCTCTGCTGACCGACTCCATACCCAGCGGATTTATTGACGGATAGATATCCACAGTACCCTTTAAATGCGCCATATTCGCCGTTATGAGCCTTACAAGCTCGTAGCACACATACTGACCCTCCAGCTCGTCGCCGTGGATACCGGTGACGACAGCGATACGCTTGCCGTCCTCGCAGCCCACGCCGGTCAGGCGGTTCTTTTTTATGGTCAGCTCCTCGTCAGCCGGAAGCCTGACCGACACCAATGATTCTATCATTTCTTCTCCCCCAGTATTTATTCTACGGATTTCAGCGATTCCACCATGCTGATTTTTCTGAGATCCCTGCGCATGATGAAATTTACTATCAGCGAAAACGCCACTGTTATCAGGAACGCCCACAGGAACGACAGTGGGTGTATATTCCTTCCGAACATCACCTCGTCGATCTCGGCAGTCTGTATAACGAATTGGCACAGGGCAACGCCTACTCCAAGGCCCAGTACGCCTCCCATTACTGACAGTATATTATTCTCCCGGAACACATAGCTTGATACCTCGTTGTCATAGAAGCCAAGCACTTTCAGCGTTGCTATCTCGCGTATACGCTCTGTTATGTTGACGTTAGTCAGGTTATAGAGAACAACGAATGCCAGCGCTCCAGCTGAAATTATCAGCACGACTACCACCAGATCCATTATCTTGAGCATATCTGCAAACTGGCTGGAAGCCCCGGAATTCACCGTAACTGTCAGAACGCCGTCAACCGCGAGCATTCTTGTGGTGAACTCGTCCTGCACGGACTGCTCCGAGGACATGCCGTTCTTAAAATACACAATGTTATAATCTGGAGCGTCTCCGAATAACTCTGAGTATTTTTCCTCTGGAATATACATATAGTGGCTGGTGTAGTGCTCCGTTACAGCACCAATCATGACCTCACGTGTGTTGCCGTCGCTTATTCTCAGCGTTACGGTGTCGCCTGTCTTAACCCCGAGCAGCTTGGTCAGCTTCTCTGTGACGATAACTCCGCCGCCTGCCTGCTCAAAGGTTATCTTTTCGCCGGTAGTGCGGCTGCGTAGGTCTATCATGTCCTCAAACTTCGCTGTATCCTCAAGAGCCGTTACATAGCACTGAACGCTCCCGCTGTCGGACGTTACGGTGTACTGCTTTATCAGCGCACGGGTGTATTCCGTTTCAGGCTGGTATTCAAGGAGCGCGTCGTAAATTCCCTGCACGTCGTCCTGATTCTCATACGCAATAAACCCGCTGTAATTATTTATGCTATTATACTGTAAGTCGACAATATCGCTGATGGAATCCTTCAGACCGAACCCGGTAAGCGACAGCGCAGTACACCCAGCGATACCGATAACGGTCATGAACATTCTCCGTTTGTAGCGGAACAGATTACGCCCGGAAACCTTCCCGAAAAACGACAGCCTGTCCCATATGAATCCGATTTTTTCGAGCAGTACCCTCTTTCCCGCCTTCGGAGCCCTCGGCCGCATAAGCTCCGCCGGAGTGCCGGAAAGCGCGTTCCTGGCGCTGAAGAACACGGTCAGGGCAATTGCGGCGACCATGCTTCCCGCGGAGATAACGATATTGAACGGACTTAACTCATAGTAGAAATTGCTGATAATATACATCACGCTATATGCAAACATGATGATAAACGGGAACAGGAACATACCGATAAACGCGCCTATAAGACTTCCAGACGCGGCGGCAAGCACGGCATAGACCATATACTGCCGCATGATGACCGCATTTGAATATCCCAGGGATTTCAGCGTGCCGATCTGCATTCGCTGCTCCTCGACCATTCTCGACATGGTCGTAAGGCACACCAGCGCCGCCACCAGCAGGAAGAACACCGGGAATATCGCGGCAATCTTGTCGATACGCTCGGCATTGCTGGAATACTCCGCATAGCCGGGATTATCGTCACGGGTGAAAACATACCATTTTGCCTCGCCAGCGTCCTGGATCTCCTTCTTGCCGTCGGCTATCTTCTTTTCAGCGTCGGATATTTCCTTGTTGAATTCGTCAACGCCGTCCTGGTACTCTCTGAGACCGTCCTGATACTTCTGCTTGGCGTCCTCAAGCTCCCTGACGCCGTTTTCATAATCCGCCTTTCCGTCAAGGAATTCCTGCTCCTTTTCGGCAAGCTCGGCTGCGCCTTCGTTATACTGGCGCTCTGCGTCGTTCAGCTTGTTTCTGCCGTCATTGAACTTGATAAGCCCTTCGGAATACTCCTGGTATCCGTCGTTGTACTGCTTAACGCCGTTCTCGTATTTCGCATAATTTTCATTGTACTGCGCCAGACCGTCGTTATACTGCTGCAACCCGCTGTCGATCTGCTCCTGCGCTGCGCTTAGCTGAGCCTCGCCGTCGGTGAGCTGCTGCTCCGTTTCGGCAATTAGCTGCTCGTTTTGAGTAATCTGAGCCTCCGCTTCGTCCAGTTGAGATTTCGCTGCATCAAGCTGCGTTTTTGCCTCGTCCAACTGAGCCTTAGTTGCTTCAAGCACTGCACGCTGCGCCGCTATCTGCGGATCGTTCTCACCCATCAGCAGAGCCGCCTGCTCAAGCTGTGCGGCTCCCTGTTCATACTGCTGGAGCCCGGCTTCGTACTTTGCAAGATTCTCGTCATACTGAGCCTTCCCGCTCTCGTACTGCGCCCTGCCCTCCTCTAGCTGTTTCTTTCCCTCGGAAAGCTTCTCCCAGCCGGATTCTATCTCAGCGCGCCTGCCGTTGATCTCCGCCTGACCATCCTCAAGCTGTCTCTTGCTGTCAGACAAAGTTTGCTTTGCCTCGTCGAGCTGTTTTTTGGCGTCCGAAAGCTGCGTTTTACTTTCGTCTAGCTGCTTTCTCGCGTCGTTTAGCTTCTGCTCGTTTTCTGCAAGCTCCGCCTTTCCGTCGTCTATTTCGATCCGTGCGTCTGCAAGGGTCTGCTTGGCTTCGGCTATCTGCTTTTCGCCGTCTGCGATGTCATCCGCTGCTTTTGCAAGGTCTGCTTCGCCGTCGGATATCTGCTTTGCCGCGTCGTCCAGTTCGGTTTTTGCGTCGTCTAGCTTCTGCTGACCCTCTGACCTCCCCTTTTCGAGATCTTTCTCGCCATCGGCTATTTTCTGCTGAGCTTCGCCTATAACTTCGTTGTAGCGTATCTCGCTGCGGTCTATTCCGAGTTCATCCAGCTTATCAGATATATCGTCCCTTAGCTGCTCGTACTCATCAGAATAGCTCGGCACGCCCTTCAACTGCTCTGACTGTATATATATCTCAGTGTAAACTTCCTGTGTAAAATTACTCTCGGGAATGTACACAAACGCGTCAAGCGAACCGTCCCCTATAGTAGTACTTCCGCGCTGAGTGGAGGAAATGTACATTGGCGTATCGAACAGCCCGACAATAGTGTATTCCTTGTTTTTCAGCGGAAAATCCTCGTTATCCGAAGGATCGGTAAGAACCAGCTTTTCACCTATACCTATCTGACCGTTCATCTTGCGGACGTTCAGAATGCACTCGTTATCCGCCTGCGGAAATCTTCCCTCAAGAATGTCTATTCTATTCAGCTTCGCGGTTTCATTCCAGGAAAAAACGCGGGTATTGTAATCTCTGCCGTCGTAGATAAACATCAGGTCAGAGTATTTCGAACCCTGCGCCTCTGAAACTCCATCTACCTGCTCCAGCGCTGATAAATCCCCATCGGTCAGCCCGAACGTGGACATTACACGCAGGTCGAAAAGCTCGTGCGCGTCGTAGTAATTATCCGCGGTGATCTTCATATCGCTTCCAGTAGCCCGGACTCCGCTGAAAAATCCCACGCCTATCGCGCATATCGTGAATATCGAAAAGAATCGGTTCTTGGTCCGCGCTATCTCACGAAAAATATTCTTGGTTACTGACTTCAACCTCGTACCTCCGTCACCATTCGATATCTTCAACCGGTGTGGGGTGATCATTCGTGATGATCTCCGCGACCTTGCTGTTTTTTATTCTGATTATCCTGTCAGCCATCGGAGCTATAGCGGAATTGTGCGTTACAAGTATCACGGTCATACCGTCTATCCGGCAGGTATCCTGAAGCAGCTTTAGTATCATCTTGCCGGTGTTGTAGTCGAGCGCGCCGGTTGGCTCGTCGCACAGCAGGAGCTTTGGCTTCTTGCTGAGCGCCCTCGCTATCGAAACGCGCTGCTGCTCGCCGCCGGAAAGCTGCGCCGGGAAATTTTGCAGGCGCTCTCCAAGCCCCACCTTTTGCAGTATCTCAGCCGCAGGGATGAAGTCCTTGGTTGTCTGCGCCGCAAGCTCGACGTTTTCCTTTGCGGTAAGGTTCGGCATCAGGTTATAGAACTGAAAAATGAATCCTACGTCGTATCTGCGGTAATTCGTAAGCTGCCTGCGGTTGAACCTGTCGATACGCTCTCCGTCAACGCTTATCACGCCTTCATCGCAGGTGTCCATGCCGCCGAGCATGTTCAGCACGGTGGTCTTTCCGGAGCCGCTGGGGCCTACGATTATTGCAAATTCGCCCTTCTGAATGTCAAAAGTCATTCCGTCTGCGGCATTAATGGTTATTTCGCCCATATGGTACCGCTTGTATACATTGTCGAGTGTCACAAATGCCATTATTATCTAGCTCCAATCTGTTATTGCAGGTTCAGTCGCTGCGCCCGATAAAAAGAGCAGGCAGAGAAAGCCGTCGCATACCGCGGCGATTGACCCTGCCCCCTTTTCATATCTTTATACTTTTATCCGATCTTGGACTTGCCGCCCATATAAGGTCTGAGGACCTCGGGAATATTAACAGTGCCGTCAGCGTTGAGGTTGTTCTCGAGGAACGCAATAAGCATTCTGGGAGGTGCAACAACGGTATTGTTAAGGGTATGAGCGAAATACTTCTTACCATCGGAGCCGTTTACGCGGATCTTGAGTCTGCGTGCCTGAGCGTCGCCGAGGTTAGAGCAGCTTCCTACCTCAAAATACTTCTTCTGTCTGGGAGACCATGCCTCAACATCGTAGCTCTTTACCTTGAGGTCTGCGAGGTCGCCGGAGCAGCACTCGATGGTTCTGACCGGAATATCCATGCTGCGGAACAGGTCAACGGTGTTCTGCCACAGTTTGTCGAACCACATCTTGGCATCCTCGGGCTTGCAGACAACGATCATTTCCTGCTTCTCAAACTGGTGGATTCTGTACACGCCGCGCTCCTCAATGCCGTGCGCGCCCTTCTCCTTACGGAAGCAGGGAGAATAGCTGGTGAGAGTTCTAGGAAGCGTGTCCTCTTCAAGAATAGTGTCGATGAACTTACCGATCATGGAGTGCTCGGAAGTACCGATAAGGTACAGATCCTCGCCCTCGATCTTGTACATCATGGCGTCCATCTCAGCAAAGCTCATAACGCCGGTAACAACGTTGGATCTTATCATGTACGGAGGTATGCAGTAAGTGAATCCGCGGTCAATCATGAAGTCTCTTGCATAAGCCAGAACCGCAGAGTGAAGTCTTGCGATATCGCCCATCAGATAATAGAAGCCGTTGCCTGCAACACGTCTTGCGCTGTCGAGGTCGATACCATTCAGGCGCTCCATTATCTCGCTGTGATACGGGATCTCAAAATCCGGAACTACCGGCTCGCCGTAGCGGGTTATTTCAACGTTCTCGCTGTCGTCCTTTCCTATCGGAACAGAAGGATCAATGATGTTCGGAATGGTCATCATGATCTTCTTTACCTTCTCGGAAAGCTCCTCTTCCTGCTTCTCAAGCGCTGCCAGCTCATCGGAGAACTCCTTTACCTGAGCCTTTGCCTTCTCAGCCTCGTCCTTCTGACCCTTAGCCATGAAGCCGCCGATTTCCTTGGAAATTCGGTTTCTGTCGGCTCTGAGGGAGTCGCCGCGCTGCTGAGCCTTGCGGAGCTGTGCGTCCAGCTCGATAACCTCATCAACCAGCGGAAGCTTGCTGTCCTGGAACTTCTTCTTGATGTTCTCCTTAACAGCGTCGGGGTTCTCTCTTAAAAACTTAATGTCTATCATTGTGATTGCCTTTCTTTTTTTATCAGGCTTTGCCTGTAATTGATTTTACTTGACTGCCATCAACCTGAGTATTCCTTCAAGCTGGTCTTTGTCCTCAAATGCTATCTGAAGCGTATTGGTCTTTTTGCCCTCGCAGATTTTAACCTTAGTGCCCAGAGCCTCTGTCAGGCTCATTTCAACTTCGGTATAATATGCCATGCGCGGCTTTATCATCGTCTGTTCTTCTTCGGATTTTGCCTCGCGCTTTGCGATAGCCTCGATGCTTCTTACGCTGAGTTCTCCGTCAGCAGCTCTGACTGCAATCTCGGTCATCAGCGCAGGGTCCTTTATCATCTTGAGCGCCTTGCAGTGCCCGGCTGAGAGCTTTCCATCGGCAAGCAGGTCTCGCACGCCGACCGGAAGAGTCAGCAGACCAAGACTGTTGGCAATGGAGGAACGAGCCTTTCCCAGCGCCTTTGAAAGCTGATCCTGGGTCATGTTATATTTTTCGATGAGTTCCTTGTAACCCTGAGCTTCCTCAATGGGATTAAGGTTTTCACGCTGGAGGTTCTCAATAAGAGCCACCTGCATGACCTGCTCGTCCGATAAATCGTCCCGGACCACAACCGGAACTTCCGCAAGCCCTGCTATTTTAGCTGCTCTCCAGCGTCTTTCACCGGCAACAATCTGATAGTTGCCGGTAGACAGTGGGCGCACAAGCAGCGGCTGAAGCACTCCATTGACCCTGATAGATTCCGCCAGCTGCTCCATAGCTTCCTTATCGAAAACCTTTCTGGGCTGTCCCTTGTTCGGCTCGATTTCGGAAAGTCTTAGAGTTCTCAGTCCCTCGGATTCCTCCATGTTGTTGTCGTCGAACAGGCTGTTGAAATCACCGCCTATGCGTTTATTGCTCATTCTTCTTCTCCATTTCGCGGCACTTCTCCAGTACTTCCTTTGCAAGGCGCTTGTACGCGTCTGCCCCCTTGGAGTTCTTGTCGTAGAAAATGATTGGTTCGCCGTGGCTCTGCGCCTCGGTTATTCTTACATTACGCGGTATCTCGGTCTTGAAAATAACGTCAGATGGGAATGTCCTCTTGATGTCTCTCATGATCTCATTGCTTGCAAGAAGTCTCTTATCAAGCATAGTGAACACGATTCCCATAAGCTGAAGTTCCTTATTAGCTGAACGCTTTACCTTTTTCACCGTCTGCATAAGCTGTGCCAGACCCTCCAGCGCGAACGGCTCGCACACCATCGGAACAATTATTCTGTCGCATGCAATCATTGCGTTAATTGCCAGGATTCCAAGCGACGGCAGGCAGTCAACTATCACGATATCGTAGTTGTCCTTTACCTGTAGAATTATCTTGCGCAGCTGATGGTTTCGCTGTTCCACATCGGCAAGCTGGAGTTCCGCTTCGCAAAGCTGATTTGTTGCAGGTATAATGTCGACGTTCTTGTATCTTGTCTTGATTATAGCTTCCTGTGGTCTCGCATTGCCCATGATTATATCATATGTAGATATATCCAGCGTTTTTTTCTTTATTCCGAATCCCGTTGTTGAATTTCCCTGCGGATCAAAATCTATCAGCAGTATCTTTTTTCCGAGCGTTCCCAAACCTGCGGCAATATTTATTGATGTTGTAGTTTTTCCTACGCCGCCCTTCTGATTTACAACGCCTATAACAACGCTCATTAGGTTTCCCCCTTCATTTATTACTTCCTTTCTATTATAGCATACTCCACGCGAAAAATAAAGCCCTTTTTGTAAAAAATGTTCCACGTGGAACACTTTTTCGACATTTTCTCGAAATGTTCCACGTGGAACATTGTAAAACGCTGTCGAATTTTGTTCCACGTGGAACATTCTGTCGAATTATGAATCAAACCTCCGCTGCAGAATGAATCTTTATCGTGTATTCGTAATACTCGCCGACTCTGTTTGTGACAGTTTCGCAGTCAATATTAGCCTCTTTCATTGTCTTGACTATTTTGTTAATGCTGTTTATGTAGAGTCTTGGAACCGGAAACAGTATCTTTCTAGGCGTCTGAGTTTTTTTCTTCTGAACCTCTGGAGTTTTATCAGACAGCATAGTTTCAACCAGCTTCTCGGACTGCTCAATATTTAACCTGTCCATTATGATTTGTCCAAGCGCCCTCACACGCATTTTAGAATCATCGAGCCTTATCAGTGCGCGCGCCTGACGTTCCGAAATATTACCCTTTATAAGCAGATTACGCTCTGCGTCGGTAAACTTAAGAAGCCGCAGCTTATTTGCGATAGTCGACTGAGCCTTCCCGAGCCGCGAGGCCGCCTCTTCCTGAGTAAGTCCGTAATAGCTTATAAGTTTCTCAATTGCGACCGCCTCTTCAAAATAGCTGAGATCTCTACGCTGGATATTTTCAATGAGCGCCAGAACAGCGGATTTCTCATCATCAACATCAATAATAATGCATGGAACGCTCTCAAGTCCGCACAGTTTAGCCGCCCGGAGTCTGCGCTCACCGCTGACAATCTCGTAATTTACGCCGCACTTGCGCACATTGATGGGCTGGAGGATTCCATTCTCCCTGATTGAATCGGCAAGAGAACTTAACTCCTCGTCAGAAAACGTAACCCTTGGCTGAGACCTGTTCGGAATGATCAGCGAAGTTTCAATCAGAACAACACGCTGAACCTGCTTTTCCTTATTCTTAAATAATCCAGTCATAATATTACCTCCCGAATTTTGTTACCTTGATTATAACACAAGCAGGAAATAATATCCACAATAAAAAATCGCATTTCCGCTTATATTTCGCGGAAATGCGATACAAAATCACATTTTATAATGGCTTTTTCGCAATATTGCCCGAGTTCCTGGGGTATTTTGTCGGCGTCTGCGATATTTTCTTTATTACAGCAAGGCGCCTTGCGTCACCGTTTGGTATTGCGTAGTCTTTTACCGTCTCTATCTCTCCGCCAAGCTTCGCTATCGCCCCGGAAGCCGCCGAAATATCCTCATTTATGGATTTCAAAGCGATGAACTTACCGCCGACCTTCACAAATGGTATACAGTATTCCGAAAGCACTGGCATTGCAGCGACAGCACGGGCAGTAGCGAAGTCGAAGCACTCTCGCTTCTTTCTTCCGAGTTCCTCGCTGCGCGCGTGGATAATTTCAGACTTAACGCCGATTAGTTCGCACGCTTTCTCAAGATAAACGCAGCGCTTATTCAGACTGTCGCACAGAGTCCCATTCAGATCCGGTCGGCATATCAGAAGTGGAATTGCCGGGAATCCAGCACCGGTTCCCACGTCGATAAAAGAGCTTCCCTGCGGGACGTCCACCATTGTAAACGGGAGCACGCTGTCAACAAAATGCTTCACTACTACCTCTGAAAATTCGGTGATGGATGTAAGATTAACATTTTCGTTATACTCGACCATGAAGTCGCACAGCCTGACGAACTTATCAGCCTGATTTTCGTCGATAGTAATATCAGCCTTCCGGAATTCTGAAATAACGAATTCGATACGTTCTGCTTTATTCATTGTTGTCACCTCTGCTTCCATGTTCTTTTGATGCCAGCCAGACCAGCAGCACCGATACATCAGCCGGATTTACGCCGGATATACGCCCTGCCTGACCAACGTTAAGCGGTTTGAACTTGTTCAGCTTCTCCTGAGCTTCAAGCCGCAATCCCTTTATAGTTTTATAGTCAATATTCCCGGGAAGTGATTTGCTCTCAAGCTTTCTCATTTTATCTATCTGTTCCTGCTGTACCCTGATATAGCCCGAATATTTTATCTCAACTTCCAGCTTATTCACAAGCGAATATTTCAGCTTAGGTCTGCCGGGGTCGAATTCAGCAAGATCCTCATACCCAAGCTGGGGGCGTTTCAGCAGTTCTATCATTCGAACCCCCGTGGTTATCGGAGAAGTTCCCTTTCTTACAAGCATTTCATTGACTTCTTCAGTAGGGTGAACAACGACCGACTTAATACGCAGCAGCTCCTCCTCGCATATTCTCTTTTCGTCAAGGAACTTCGAATATCTCTCCTCAGAGACAAGCCCGACCTTGTGACCGATAGGCACCATGCGGTCAGCGGCGTTGTCCTGTCTGAGAATCAGGCGGTATTCGCTGCGGGAAGTCATCATGCGGTAAGGTTCGGAGCAACCCTTTGTAACCAAGTCGTCGACAAGGGTACCAATGTAGCTGGTAGCGCGGTCAAGTATCATCGGCTCTCTGCCCTGGATTTTCAGAGCCGCGTTTATTCCTGCAACGATTCCCTGAGCCGCCGCCTCCTCGTACCCGCTTGTGCAGTTAAACTGACCCGCGCCGTACAGACCGGATATCCGCTTGAATTCCAAAGTAGGAAGAAGCTCCAGAGGGTCGCAGCAGTCATATTCTATCGCATATGCCGGGCGCATGATTTCCACATGTTCAAGACCCTTTATCGTCCGCAGGAATTTAACCTGGACGTCCTCGGGCAGCGAGGAGGACATACCCTGCAAGTAGTATTCATCAGTATCAAGCCCCATCGGCTCAACGAATAGCTGATGGCGTTCCTTATCCTTGAACCTTACGATTTTATCCTCAATACTTGGGCAGTAACGCGGGCCGATGCCCTCGATTCGCCCGGAATACAGCGGAGAACGATGCAGATTCTCAAGTATCACCTTGTGAGTTTCCGCATTCGTGTAGGTCACGTAGCAGTCAACGACGTTGTGGAGTTTCTGCTCATTATCGAAAGCAAACGGCATTATCTGTTCATCACCGCTCTGCTTCTCCATGACTGAAAAATCAATTGAGCGCTTATGAACGCGCGCTGGAGTTCCAGTCTTGAACCGCCTCATTGAAACGCCGAGATCCTTCAGGCACCCGGTAAGCCCGCTTGATGGCAGAAGATTATCAGGACCCGAACTGTAGTTGAGTTCGCCTATGTGTATCTTGCCATTAAGATATGTTCCAGTTGTGATGATTGCAGCCTTTACCGGGTGAATCGCTCCGAGCCTAGTACGGACAGCGGTCACTCTCCCATTCTCAACATCTACCGCTGTTACCTCAGCCTGCTTAATATAAAGATTCGGTATGTTTTCCAGCGTGTGTTTCATATAAGTGTGATACTTAACACGGTCGCTCTGCACCCTGAGACTGTGGACTGCCGGTCCTTTTCCGCGGTTCAGTATCCTGGACTGTATAAAGGTCGCGTCCGCCGCCTTTCCCATTTCGCCGCCTAGGGAGTCAATCTCGCATACGATCTGCCCTTTAGCGGAGCCTCCGATACAGGGATTACAAGGCATATTAGCAATGCAGTCCAGTGACAGCGTGAATATTGCGGTTTTCAATCCCAGACGTGCCGCGGCAAGAGCCGCCTCGCACCCCGCGTGACCTGCACCGATAACGGCTACATCGTATTCTTCAAGCGTATATCCGGATTCCAATAAACATCTTCCTTTCGCTTACTTACAATTCGACATAATGTTCCACGTGGAACAATCGAAAAATTCCTATATTCACAAAATTCGCCCGAACCAAAATCCGGGCGAACTATTCAGTTGTAGTTAATTACTCCTCAGTGCCTTCGTCAGACCTAACATCTGAATACTCAGCGTTGTCTTCTACATTATCGTCATCGGGAGCAGTATCCGACTCGATCACCTCGGAAGCGTCCTCGTTGAGTGAAGCCTGTATTTCCTCATCGGAAACATTCTCAATCTCCTCAGTGCTTTCGGAATCGTCGTGCTGTGTTCTCGTAAATGAAGCTACTCTGCTTTCCTCGCCAAGTCTCATTACACGAACACCTGTAGCCGATCTTCCCATTACACGCATATCGTTTGCACGGAATCTGATGATTATGCCGTCAGTGCTGATAAGGATAACGTCATCGTCAGGACCAAGCGTGCGGATCCCGCAGACATATCCCTTTTCATCGCCGACCTTGTAGTTTTTCAGACCCAGACCGCCGCGTCTCTGTAAGCGATAGCTGTCAACCGCACAGCGGCGTCCCATACCCTTGTCAGTAACAGTAAGAATGGTCGCGGTAGGATCAAATACCTTCGTAGCGCCGACAACATAGTCCTCGTCGCGAAGTTTGATAGCCTTTACGCCGCGTGCCTGTCTGCTCATCGGGCGGCAGTCATTCTCATCAAAGCAGATTGCAGCGCCGTTTCTTGTGGCGGTCAGTATCTTGCAGTCGCCCTCGGTAAGGAACGCGGACGCAATCTCATCGCCCTCTGCCAGAGTTACAGCGCGCAGACCCTTCTTGCGTACATTTCTGTACTCGGACAGGTTGGTGCGCTTTACGATGCCGTTCTTGGTAACGCAGATGAAGTATTTGTTGTCTGCGAAATCATGCGTTGTCATCATCGCGGCAACTCTCTCGCCCTCGTTGAGCTGAAGAAGATTCACAATGTTCATACCACGTGACTGCTTGCTTCCCTCGGGAATCTCGTAGCATTTCAGGCGATACATGTTGCCCTGATTCGTGATGAACAGTATATTCTCGTGACTGGACGAAATGAACATGTTCTCAACGAAGTCCTCGTCCCGCTGCTTCATGCCGGAAACGCCCTTGCCGCCGCGCTTCTGAATATTGTAAAGTTCCACGGGCTGGCGCTTGATGTAACCTATATTTGTGTAGGTAACAACGCAGTCCTCCTCGGGGATAAGATCCTCAATATCGACCTCGCCGCTGACCGGTTCGATCTTTGTGCGCCGTGCGTCGTTGTACTTCTTCTTGATAACGGAGAGTTCGTCGCCGATAACGTGCAGCAGCTTATTGTGATCTGCAAGTATCTCTCGCATTTCCTTAATGAGTGCGCGCTTTTCCTGGAGCTCATCGATCACCTTGGACTTCTCCATGCCGGTGAGAGCGCCGAGTCTCATCTGAACGATAGCGTCCGCCTGAGCCTCAGACAGCGAGTAGGTGCCCTTATCAAAGAATCCGGTAGAGGATACGTCGATATCCTTAAAGCGCTCAATAAGGCGCTCCTTGCCTTCCTGAATATTCTTGCTGGAACGGAGTATCGCGATGACCTCGTCAATGAAGTCGATGGCAATAATGAAGCCCTCGAGGATATGTTCCCTTTCCAGAGCCTTTTCAAGATCATACTTAGTACGTCGTGTGATAACGTCAACCTGGAAATCAAGGTAATACTCAAGGCACTCTTTCAGAGTAAGTATCTTAGGCTGACCGTTAACCAAAGCCAGCATGATAACGCCGACGGTATCCTGAAGCTGAGTATAGGAGTACAGCTTATTGAGCACTACGTTTGCGTTAGCGTCGCGCTTGAGTTCAATAACGACACGCATACCGTTGCGGTCGGATTCATCGCGGACAACGCTTATGCCCTCAATACGCTTGTCGCGTACAAGGTCGCCTATGCTCATCAGCAGACGAGCCTTGTTTACCATGTATGGTATCTCGTCTATGATAATGCGCGTCTGGTTGTTCTCCTCAACGATGTTAGCACGGCCGCGCAGGATTATCTTGCCGCGTCCGGTATAGTAAGCGGAGCGTATTCCGCTGTAGCCCATGATGATACCGCCGGTCGGGAAATCAGGACCCTGTATCTGGGTCATGAGCTCCTCAATGGATACATCGGGATTGTCGATCATCAGCATGAGCGCGTCAATGACCTCACCGAGGTTGTGCGGCGGGATATTCGTAGCCATACCAACCGCGATACCGTTACTGCCGTTTACGAGCAGGTTCGGGAAACGTGACGGAAGCACTACAGGCTCCTGGAGCTTATCATCGTAGTTCGTTGTAAAGTCAACGACCTTCTTGCCGATATCCTGGACCATCTCGTTTGAAATCTTCGCAAGTCTCGCCTCAGTATAACGGTAAGCCGCAGCGGGGTCGCCGTCGACGGAACCAAAGTTTCCGTGACCGTCGATAAGAGGATATCTCAGGGAGAAATCCTGCGCAAGCCGCACCAGCGCGTCATAAACGGAAGCGTCGCCGTGGGGGTGATACTTACCAAGAACCTCGCCGACGGTGTAAGCGCACTTTCTGAAGGGTTTATCCGCGGTGTTTCCGGCGTCGTTCATCGTATAGATGATACGGCGGTGAACCGGCTTCAGACCATCTCTGACGTCAGGCAGCGCTCTGGCGGTGATAACCGACATTGAGTACTGTATGAATGATGTTTTCATCGTCTGCTCAAGGTCTACATTTATTAGCTTTTCCGAGCTGAAATCAATATCCATTTTACCTCCAAATTAATTTTCCGACTGACCCGAAAGCTTTTCAGTCAGAAAATCCCTGACCTTGTCCTCCTGCTCCACGGAAAGGCATCTTTTCGGGAAGCAGTATATCTGCTGTCTGTTGAACACCAGCAGAAGGGACTCGTCATTTTCTATGAACTCGAGCAGGTCGTCACCTATCACAAATGTCGTTTTAAGCGGTGAAATAGCCTCGTCGTCCGCCTGCTCGTCAATTTTAACGCGTACCTCGTTTGCCTTGGGCTTGATAACGGTATCTATTTCGATTTTGTCGTTATAGAACGCCGCAGTATATTCCTCGGGATTCATGTCACGAAGTGCGTCGATAGTTCTTCTCCTTGCTCTTGACCTGTCAGTGATGCTGTATATCAGACCGACTGCACAGAAAAGCAGCGCGGCATACGCAAAAACCGAAGTCGGGTTTATAACGATAGAAACGATCACCGCCGCAGTTATAAGCGAGTAAGCAGCGATAGAAAAGATCCCGCGCTTGCTCTTGAACCGCGCCTGAAACGACTTCATTGCACCGTCAATTTCCTCAAGCGTATTGTCGTAGCTGAACTGAACGACAGGCTCAGCGGAGGAAGATACGTTTCCAGCCGCATTTTCAGCGCCGGAATTTTCCTCAGCCAGACCGCCAAGATCCGGAATTAGTCCGTTAGAAATACAGATCACTCCCTTTGAAATTATACAGATGGTATAATTTTAATAATAGCCACATCAGAAATCAAGATTCTGCACCAGAGTTGCATTCTGCTCGATAAATTCACGTCTTGGCTCTACCTTATCGCCCATGAGAATCGTCATTATCTCGTCAGCCTTTGCTGCGTCCTCAACGGTAACGCGCACCATGGTACGCGTCTCGGGGTTCATAGTGGTCTCCCAGAGCTGCTCAGGGTCCATCTCACCAAGACCTTTGTAGCGCTGTACATCGACCTTAGCGCCGCTTTCGCCGGAAAGTTCCTTGATGTAGATGTCGCGCTCCTCATCAGAGAATGCGTATTTAACGTTCTTTCCGCGCGCCACCTTGAAAAGCGGAGGCTGAGCAATATAAACATGCCCCTGCTCGATAAGCGGCCTCATGAAGCGGAAGAAGAACGTCAGCATTAGCGTTGAAATATGAGCGCCGTCGACATCGGCATCTGCCATGATGATAACTCGTCCGTATCTGAGCTTTGTTATGTCGAAATCCTCCGCAATACCGGTGCCAAGAGCCTTAACAACCGGTGAGAGCTTATCGTTGTTATAGACCTTATCAGCACGCGCCTTTTCAACGTTGAGCATCTTGCCCCAAAGAGCCAGAATAGCCTGAAACCGCCTGTCGCGTCCGCTCTTTGCAGAACCGCCCGCAGAATCTCCCTCTACGATGTAAATTTCAGTGAAGGTAGGATCCTTCTCGGAGCAGTCGGCAAGCTTGCCGGGAAGCCCGTTACTGTCCATTACAGACTTGCGCTTTGCTTCCATAGCCTTCTTCGCGGCGTCGCGGGCCGCCTGGGAGTTCATCGCCTTGTTCATGATGATCATGGCGGTGTCGGGGTGCTCCTCAAAATAATATGTGAGCTGTTCAACTGCAATCTTGTAAACCACCGGCTGAACCTCAGGATTTCCGAGCTTGCTCTTGGTCTGACCCTCGAACTCGCATTCCGGCAGCTTAACGGAAATTATCGCGTTTATCGCCTCGCGGATAGCCTCGCCGCTGTATCCCGTAAAAGGCTTTTCTTCCTCGCCCTTCTTGGCAGACTTTTTCTTTGGCTTGTTCTTCTCCTGGGCTTCCTTGTAAGCCTTGGCGTAGTCGTTTACGACCTTGCTCAGAGCCTTCTTGAATCCGATCTCGTGAGTACCGCCCTCGCCGGTGTGGATATCGTTCGCAAAGGAGCGGAAAACCTCGCTGTTGAAATCGGTGGTATACTGGAACGCGATTTCAACGTCTATTCCGTTCATGTTTCCGGAAAGATAGATAACGTCCGGATGGAGGACATCGGCGCCGCGCTTCTTATTGAGCCATTCGATGTAGCTGCGGATACCGCCTTCGTACATCATTTCCTCGTAAACGGGGTTCTCAGGGTCGCGGGTATCTGAAAGCGTGATCTTAAGACCGCCGTTCAGGAACGCCTTCTCGCGGAGTCTTTCCTGAAGCGTGGCGTAATTGAAGACAGTTGTGTGGAAAATCTCGCCGTCGGGCTTGAATGTAACCGTTGTACCGGTGTGGTCAGTGGTTCCGATGACTTTTATAGGCTCGCTGTATTCACCGCGCTCAAACCGCTGAAAATGGATATTCTTGCCGTCGTGTATCTCGACCTCGAGCCACTCGGAAAGCGCATTTACAACGGAAGCGCCAACGCCGTGCAGACCGCCGGCCACCTTATATCCGCCTCCGCCGAACTTACCGCCGGCATGCAGCACTGTAAATACGACAGTGGCCGCAGAGATACCCTCGGCATGGTTTATTGCGGTAGGAATGCCGCGTCCGTTATCTACAACGCGGATAACGTTATCCGGAAGTATAGATACGTTGATCTCGGTGCAGTAACCTGCGAGAGCCTCGTCAATAGAGTTATCAACGATCTCGTAAACCAGATGATGCAGACCACCCTCGCCAGAGGAGCCGACGTACATGCCCGGGCGCTTTCGTACAGCCTCAAGACCCTTCAGGATCTGTATGTCGTCAGCGCCGTAACTCATATTCTGAGTCATTTCATTTTCAGCCATTAAACCTTAACCTCCATAAAATACCGGCTCACCGGTACAGACCGCAGGGCATGCAAGCCCCGCATATTGCAAAACGCATATATTATATATAGTATACCACAAAAGCGGCAAAATTGCAAGCATTTCCGGCGGTTAAAAGGCAAAATTTTATTTTCGAAAGCATTTTTTGAAGTTCATTTTAGGTGAATTTCTTACACTTAGCGAATTAAGCCAGCACAGCATTACTCAGAGTATAAAAAAACTAAAAAAAAATGCACTTACCCCCTTGCAATTTAAGAAATAGTATGTTATAATAAAATATATTATTATGGTCGTTCAGTATAAGTAATTATAATGTGAACGCTCAATAAGACAATAAATCGAGAATGTGTGCAGAAATGCGCTGTTCCGATCGAATAGCTATGGAGGTGAAAATAAATGCCGAATATCAAGTCTGCAAAGAAGAGAGTTCTCATCGCCAAGGAGAGAACTGAGGCTAACAAGGCTTCCAAGACTGCACTTAAGACAGTTATCAAGAAGGCTCGTGCCGAGGGTGCTGACGCTGCTGTGATCAAGACCGCAGTTGTAAGCGTAGACAAGGCTGCAGGTAAGGGTCTTATCCACAAGAATAAGGCTGCTCGTCTGAAGTCCCAGCTTGCAAAGAAAGCAAACGCTACTGCATAATTTCTTGAAGAAAGCAAACATACACCCGCAGGCTGACAGCATGCGGGTGATTGTTTTATAGAAGCAAAAAATGGGTAAAAACGACATAAAATGCATAAGAGGGGGTAATTATAATGACCGGCAAAAACATAGAAATGACGGATCCCGCAGCGATAAACAAGCTGCTGAAGGAAGCAAAGGTATGCCGCATCGCGCTGATGAACGGCGAGTATCCCTACATAATACCGATGTGCTTCGGCTACAAGCTCGAGGGAAATCACCTGGAACTGTTCTTTCACACATCTCCTAAGGGTCAGAAGATAGACCTGATAAAAAAGAACAACATAGCTGGATTCGAGATAGATCATCTCACCGATGTTGTAAAGGACGAAAACGACTGCGGAGTAACAGCGGTGTACGAGTGCGTAACCGGAACCGGCTCAATTGAGATCGTAAACGGAATAGAAAAGCTCACCGGGCTGACGTCCATCATCAGCAAATACGATGAGGAAAAAACCGAGCACAAGTTCAGCGAGCAGGCTTTAAACAGCATGGTCGTGCTGAAGCTCACGGCAGAAACTTACTGCTGTCGCACGCACAGCGTCGCTGAAGAAAAGATAGACCTTCCGGACTGATAACGCCTATAACGCAAAAAGGAGAGCCAAGCTCTCCTTTAATTATATCCGTATCATATACGCCTAGTAATATTTTATCAAGATTATACTCAAATATAAACACGGTCTGTAGTATTTTATAAATAAAATACAATCAAGAATATTTATCGGCGCATCTTTTGTTTATAGTTGAGTTAGACACGTTAGTAATATATGTCTTATCAGTACATACAACAAATGCTTTAGGCATATCGTCCGAAACGCTGACTACCCTTCCCTGCTTCTGTGAAGCGTTCAGGAAATCCGCTGTTATGCGGCTGACCGAGCATTCTTCAATGTCGAAAATTCCGATAACATCGTCCTTTTTTACCGTGGTATCATTTCCAAGATACACAAACACAGGCTGTCACCCCTCCGTAAACACGCCGTTTTCCGCATGCCAGCACTTCCCGCCTTGCAGTGCGGAAAGGTCGTCCATATTACAGCAGGTAATAAACACCTGACTTTTATCTATATTGTTAATAACGAAATTCCGCCTGGTCTGGTCAAGCTCGCTTAGAATGTCGTCGAGTATCACCACCGGACAGGTCTTATTTTTGCGGCGGATTATCTCAGCCTCCGAGAGTTTCAGCGCAAGAGCAGCACTCCGTGTCTGACCCTGCGAGGCGAAGTCCCGGGCCGCCATTCCGTTAATGTAGAAATTTACATCATCGCGGTGAACACCCGCAAGAGTATACCTCAGCCGCATTTCAGACTCAAGATTGTTGTCCAGTTCAGCAATATATTTGTTAAACAGTTCGTTAACATCAGAGAAATCTATACTGGTAGTTTTGAAAATAGAGCTGTAGTACTCCATTTCCAGTTTCTCTGCCCCCTCCGTCAGCCGGGAATATACTTCCGCAGCATGCTGCTGCAAAAACGAAAAATACCGCAGCCTGCCGTATGTGACGTTGATTCCCTCACTGGCAAGGACCTGATCCCAGGGAGCAAGCTGCGCGGAAAGCTCCGCTTCCGGAATATCCTTGCGTGCGAACGCCAGGATATTGTTGCGCTGTTTCAGCCCGCGATTGTAGTTTGAGAGCTTTTTCAGATGAGTCTGAGTCTGCATTACAGCCACATCGTCAAGATACGCGCGCCGAAGCTCCGGAGCGCCCTTGATAAGGTTCAGATGTTCCGGAACAAACACCACGTATTTCAGCACTCCGAACAGCTTTGAAGCGTCGCTGACGCTAAGACCGTTGTAGGTTATCACAGGTTTGCCATTACTTATTGTATATTCAACGACATTTTCACGCCCTGTATTATCATCATTTCTGAAACAGAGCCGGATAAACACCTCCGCCCCGGGAACATTCACCGGAACATACTGTGTATAGCGCACATGACGGAAACTCCCGCCCAGACAGACGGAAATAGCCTCCATAAGGTTAGTTTTGCCCTGCGCATTTTTGCCGACAAAAATGTTGAGGCTGCTGTCAAAATCCAGCTCAGCCTCACGTATATTGCGAAAATTGCGGATATACAGTTTTGTAATGACCATTACGTTTTATTCAGCAGAACCTTCTGCAATTTCTGATGCTGCGTTCTCGTCAAGCACGATCTTGTATTTCTTGCCCTTGAATTCGATTGTATCGCCTGGCTTTATCTTCTTGCCGCGCTTGGTGCAGAGTTCGCCGTTAACGTTGAATTCACCCAGCTCCACAAGTATTTTAGCCTTTGCGCCGGTCTCAGCGAGTCCGGCAAATTTAATAAGCTGATCCAGCTTTATAAACGGTGTTACGATCTTGATTTCTTCCATTGTTCAGATGTTCCTTTCCAGATAATGTACGGTACTCACCGCATTACCAGCGTCGAAGCGCTGATACATGCGAGGCGCTCAAAGCACCGTATGCGGCGCGCATTATATTTCTCGCGCTGACGCGTATGCCGCCGAATCAGATAAGCCCACCTCAAGAACAGCGGGTCGATATCCATGGCTGCAAAAATTCTATTTATGGCAGGGAAAGCGCAATTGCTGCCTTACATGCCCTCTCCCACCGGTCGATTCATTTCAGACGCATAGGCAGAACGAGGTATGTAAACTCGTTCCCGCTCATGGGGAGAATGATCAGCGGAGCGACAGATGACGTTGCAATGAGCTTTACCGTATCGGTGTCGCACGCCTTGAAAGCGTCGAGCATATACTTGGCGTTGAATCCAACAACAAGAGGCTGTCCATTGTACTTAACGGGAATGCTGTCGTTGACCTTGCCTATTGCGGTGGTGCAGCTCATGCTGATGGTGTTATCCTTTATCTCGCAGCGGATGGGGTTCTTGTTCTTCTCATTGATAATGAGCATAGCACGGTCAAGCATGTCGATCATCTCACGGCAGTTGACCTCAGCGTAAACCTCGTCGGAGCACTTGAGATAAGTCTTGAACGGAATGAAATCACCGTCGAGCAGGCGGGAGATCATGGTATAACCGTCAACAATGAAGCTGATCTGATTCTTGTCTATGCAGATAGTAACATTTTTGTCGTTCTCATCAGACAGAATGTGAGTAAGTTCCTCCAGGGTCTTTGCAGGAACAATAAAGCTTATATTGTCATAAGCTACCGGCTCCTGGCGAAGCGCGATCCTAACGCCGTCTACAGCAGCAACACTGAGTACGTTGTTCTCAAGCTCAAACTTGCAGCCCATAAGCGCAGGCTTACTGTCGACAACAGCAACTGCAAACTTAGTCTGGATAATCATACTTTTGAGAAGCTTCTGCGGCATAGTAAAGCTGGTGTCCGGGTTGACCTGCGGAACATTGGGATAGTCGTCGGCGCTGGAGCAGCTGACGGAGAACGAAGTCATGTTGTTAGTGATCTCAGCAAGGTTATTTCCGCTGCACTCGAAAGTAATGCTGCCGGAAGGCATCTTTCTTATAATATCAACAGCCATCTTTGCTGATATGACGATATTACCGCTTTCTATGCCCTCAACATCGATGGAGGTTTTGATACCTATATCCAGATCATAGCCGGTAACAGTAAGGGTATTCCCCTCAAGTTCCATCAAAATACCTTCAAGAGCCTGAATGCTGGATTTACCGGCAGCAGCCTTGGAAGTGGTCTGTACAACTGAGAGGATCGTGTCCTTGTTGCAAATGAATTTCATATTACTTATCCTTTCTTCTGAATCTGCCGCATTATCATGCAATCGCTGATTTTATCAGCCAGAGCTGCGGAGCAGCCGAAAACCGCGAAGCGGTTTTTTCAAAGAATGAATTATATTATTTTAATAATAATAATAATAAGGGCTGTTAAAATGTTAAAAACGCCGCCAGACGGTTTAAAAAGCCGAACCGCAGGCGTAAAGTTTTTTAACCGTTTGTGTTGAAAACATGTGAAGATCCGAGGTTGAAATATTTTTTCATCAAACCGTGGAAAAATTCTTAAAACCTGTTGAAAATCAAGGCAAAAACTAATTTTTCAGCTCTCAAAAATAAAGGCAGTCTGCCGGTTGGCAAAGAGCCTTTATTCTGTGCTTATCACTGATTAGCCTTGATATTCTTGATAAGATCCTCGATAACGGAGCGGAAATTGCTGTCCTTTGCCATCATTTCCTTAACGTTCTTGATAGCGTAAACGACGGTGGAGTGATCGCGGCCGCTGAACTCCTGACCTATAGTTTCATAGGGGAGCCCGGTTATCTCCTGGATAACATAAATAGCGACCTTGCGGGCGGACGAAACCGGGGAATTACGCTTGGGTGAGCGAATCTCATCGGGATCGACATTGTATATTTTGGCCGCCTCGCTGATGATCTTGTCAACAGTTATCGGGATCGGCTGGTGATCGGAAACTATGTCCTTGATGACATTCTGAGCCACAACGATGGTGGGCTTTATCTGGGATACCATATAAAGCGCGTTCATCTTGGTGACAACGCCTTCGATCTGTCTGATGTTGGATTTCAGCTTTGTTGCGATGAAATCGACCACGTCGTCGGGGATCTTGAAGTTGAGAAGATCCGCCTTGCGCTGAATGATCGCGAGACGAGTCTCGTACTCAGGGGCGCGGACGTCCGCCGCAAGGCCGGAAGAGAACCGTGTTTTAAGTCTGTCGGAAATGGACTTGATCTCCTTTGCAGGGCGGTCCGATGTAAGTACTATCGCCTTGTTGAGCTTGTACAGCTCGTTGAATATGTGGAAGAACTTTTCCTCGGTCTGCTCTTTGCCGGCGATGAACTGGATATCGTCTATCAGCAGCGCGTCGGCGTTGCGGTATTTTTCGTCAAAAAGCTCAGTTTTGTTTGCGGTGATTGAGTGCAGGAACTCGTTGGTGAAAGTTTCCGCGGAGATGTAGATTATATTGATACCAGGGTAGTTCTTGGTCATCTCGTTCTGGATAGCCGAAAGAAGATGAGTCTTTCCAAGCCCGGAATCGCCGTAAATAAACAGCGGATTGTATTTTTCGTGCTGCTTCTGGGATACCGCCTTTGCCGCCGCATATGCAAGATTGTTCGACGGACCTACGATGAAGTTGTCGAAGGTATATGTTACTTTGTTGTCATGTACAATATTGTCAATTTTGTTAGTAAGCTCGCGGCTGTTGCGGATATCATTGAATTTTGTTTCGGTTGTCGGGATATCGTCCTTGATAATGATTTCGACCTTTATCGGATTGCCGAGAACGATGGTGAACTGTTCCTCAAGCTTCTCAAGATATATTGAATTGATGGTGTTGCGCTTGAAATCCGTGTCAGTAGCGAGGGTAACGACATTTCCTTCCATGCTGATGGGTTCCAGGGCGTCGAGCCACAGTTCCTTTGCAGATGCGGAAATATTATATTCGCGAACGTAGTTTTCAACCACAAGATTATAGATATCAGAGAGAGAGGAAATATTGTTTTTCATAACATTCACCATTCCATTAAGTAGATTGCAGGACGTATAAACTTAGCCAGATCCACTGCGGTCAAAAACAGGTAATTATAATACCGTCTGTTTAAAACACGCACTATATATAGTTATAAATTAAAAGTAATTTGTGTCAAAAGATGTCCATATTTAATAATACCATAAAAGTTGAAATATTTCAAGCAAAAAAGCGCTTAATTTATTTGCGATAATATGTGAATTTTAAACAAACACATATAAAATAAGAAACGAAGCGGCAGTTATCAATGCACCGGCGGCTCCGGATACCAGTATTTTCAATGTTGTTGAACGTTTCTGACGCTGAAGGTAGTCGGGGGCTCGGCGTGTTAAAAGTTCGACCTGACTGCGGATCTCATTTTTATCAGGAATATCGCAGCTGCTGTTCAGGATAACGATTACTTTCTCAAAGCAGGAATTTTTGGGAATTATCTCAATTATGCTTTTTGTTACGCCTTTTATCATAAAGAACTACCGCCTTTCCAGTATAACAGAATATTTCAACTTGATTATTGACGTGATGCATTAATTTATACATGTTTTTATAAGATTATCAACAAAATAATGTTAACGTTATAAAAACAGTTGGTATAATCGGTTGATTTCTGAGCGAAATGTTGAAAACTATGTTGAAACGGTTAAAAATTCGCAATATATAGCGGCAACACCCCTGGCGGTATTCAACAGCCAAAATGCGAGTCCGGATTTTTTAAGTTTAAATCCTGTTAGTTAATTTGATTTATACTTCCTGTATAGTTTTCTTCGGATTGCGTTATCAATAGAATTTACAATATATGTATGGAAAAAGTTGAAAACTTATCAACCCACTAATTTTAACAGGTTTTCACAGGCGTTTTTCAACGTTGAATCTGTATTTTTGCCCAAACGCAGTTGAAAACTATGTTGAAACAGTTGAAAATCAGCATAAAACAGCCATATGTTGAAAAATGCAAAACCATTGAAAGTCTTGTTGAAAATCAGTTAATACCCGGTTTGAAAAAATATTGTCAACAAATCGCAGTTGAATGTTGAAAATGCGCAGAACAAACAATTACAGTTTTTGAACAGAAAAAAGCCGCCCGGGTTGAAAAAACGGACGGCAAAATGTTAAGTTGAGTGTTAATCGTTCTGGGATTCCAGGAAGTAGGAAGCCTCCATATCTGCTACCGACAGCGCAAACGCCAGCGGGTACATTGCAAGCGCCTGACCTACAGTGTTCTTATCCTCGGCTCCGGAGAACCCCATGTGCCATCGGATCGCCATTGCCTCCTCGCGGGTGAGGCGTATGTAGCCGCTGACCATATAGACGGATTTCTCGCCGTGACCGTATGGGAGCGTATCGTGGATCTCGTAGCGTGGCTGCTTTTCCCATTGACCGGTCTGCTCGTTTTTGACGTTCCGCCAGCCGACGCGGTAGAAATTCACCTTGCAAACGTCGTGAAGCAGTGCGACGATCGCAGCCGTTTCAGCGGAAACGCTCAGCCCGTATTCGTTCTTCACGCGCTCGCGCTCAAGATAAGCCACAAGGCAGTGGTATACGTTCAGGGAATGCCGCAGAAGTCCGCCTTCAAACGCATTATGATATCGCGTGCTGGCGGGCGCGGTGAAGAAATCGCTGCGGTTTTCGAGAAAGTCCAGCAGCTTGTCTGAGCCTTCCCTGGTGATGTTTTCCTTGAAAATAGAAATAAATTCTTCCTTATCAGTCATTAGTCCCTCCGTATGTCAGGATCAGTTATAGCCGGTGTAGCGGACTCGCTTGCGCGTGATGGTCAGCGTCTCCGGGTCGAATGTGTATTCGTACTGCTTTACGGTGTATTCTCCGTATTCCTTCGCAACTATCCGCTGAATCATCAGACCTGCCGATTCCGGCTCAAGGTGGGTGCCGTAGGGCGCCACTTCCCTCCCGTTTTCGTATACCGCGACTTCCGTCAGCTTACCGCCGGATACCGCGAAATATCTCGCGTACTGCGGAACCTCTGCTTCGTTTATCATGTGAAAATCAAGCTGTATCAGGTCGGGGTATTCTTTCGCGCTGAAGTCGCGCATGTTTGAGATAAGCTCGCAGCCGTAGGTGAGATCCTGGAGCACGCTTTCAAATATCAGGAATCTGTCGTCCCGCGGGACGTTTATTTTCAGCGTGTCGATTATTTCGCCCTGTTTCAGAAGCTCAAGCCGGAAATCCCCGTAGAGAGCGCCTTTTATGTAGGTGGTCTCAAGTTCGGGGGCTTCGGTGGTCTCGACGAGTTTAATGCAGGATATCTCGACGGTGTAGTAATCTCCCTCGGAATATACGTTCATTATAGAGTATGAAAGCCGGCTTCCCTCTATTCTCGGGGACTGCACAGCCGCCGGGATAACATCGTCCGGGGCAAGAGGCTCGGGCGGTGCGGTGGTAGTATGCGGAGTGGTTTCCGTGACCGGAGCGGTGGTCTGGCTCGAAGAAGCAGTCGCAGAAACTGCATTATCAACGCTTCCCATGTTCTCAAGAGCGCAGCCGCAGGACGTCCCGGCTATCGCTGCCATCAATGCGGCGGCTGACAGGGATCTGGTTATTATATTTGCTTTCACGGTATCACTCCTTTCCTTCTGCTGATATACATTATATAAAAAAAACCGGAAAAAATCAAGGTGTTTTCGGAGACACTTTGTAAAACATACCTTTTCCAGAGATAAAATGTGGAACTTCATCGTATTACGGCGCTGATCGCGGCGGCGATACAGTCCGCCCAGATAAGCGACTGCACATCCTCGTCAGACGGCGCGGCAAGAAACCGCTGATGCGCCTGATCTCCGGTAATGCTGCTGAGAAGCGCGGCGGAGGGTACTCCGACAGCTATTACGGGGATCCCGGCGGAGCGTTCTGAAAGCCCACTGCGCGGAGCCGCCGCCCCGGATCCCGGCGTTATACCTGCGTCGGTGAGCTGAACGGTGCGGTACAGCCTCCCGGGGTCGTCGCAGCAGAGGGAATCCACGGCGATGATCGCACAGGCTCCCATCTCCCGGGCGGCGGAGCGGACCAGTGCGGCGGTTTCTATTCCGGTGTGCAGCGCAACGTCGGTTTCTATCGCGGCGAGGGAGTAGCGCTTTCCCGACTTCGCGGACAGCCGCCGGACGGTCAGCGCGCCGAGCCTGTCGCGGGTGATGTCGGGATTTCCAAGCCCGGCGGCAAGTATCTTGCCAGTCGGCGGCAGGAGCTGCTCTAGTGCGCGTTTCAGCAGCGCGGGGAGCGCGTTCCCGGCGGGGTCGCCCTCAAGTGTGATGTACCGCCCGGGGCGTCTCGATATAGTTCGCGCGGCGGAGTTCGAAATCCGGATATCTGTTATCTTCACGCCGCCGATGGTACGGCTCACGCAGCGCGTGCCGGACGTTCCGGCGGGGATATGCGCGGATTCAACTGCAAGGTCGGAGTGTTTCATTACGGTTCCTTTCTGCGGGTATTACGAATGGTTCTCGGCATATTTTTAGCAGTCTAAAGCAAAATAATACGCAAACACAAAAAAACATTGCATTTTTGACCGGAATGCTGTATAATAGAAAATAAATAAATCTCTCCAGGAGGAAAACAGTTATGAAACTTGTTTTTGCGATAGTAAACAATGACGATAGTCACTCAGTATCCTCGGCGCTGACCCAGGGCGGATATCAGGCGACAAAGCTTGCGTCCACCGGCGGATTCCTTATGGCGGGAAACACCACGTTCATGATATGCTCTGAGGACGGCAAGGTTGACGATGTTATACAGATCATCAGCAAGCACAGCCACAAGCGCAAGCAGTTCGTGCCGAATTCCGCAAGTTATGGCATGAGCAACTATACAAGCTTCCCTGTTGAGGTATCTGTTGGCGGAGCTACCATCTTCGTTACGAATATCGAGAGATTCGAGAAGGTATAATGAAGCTTTACGGAAAAGCGCCGCTTACCGAGCTTCTGACCTCCACGGCGGCGGAGAACCGCCTGCCCCACGCGATCCTGCTAACAGGCGAGTCAGGAAGCGGCAGGCGCACGATCGCGAAGTATATCGCGAAGCTGTTCATGTGCGGAGCGCCGCCCTGCGGCGGCTGTGCAGCCTGCAATAAGATAGACCAGGACAGCCACCCTGACGTTATCTATGTTCTGGACAAATGCGGCGGAACGTACAACATAAAGCAGGTCAGGGAGTACGTGTGCGACAACACGGCGGTGAAGCCCAACGACGGAGACATAAAGGTCTACGTTTTCGAGAAGGCGGATACCCTCAGACCAGACGCACAGAACGCGCTGCTGAAAAATATCGAAGAGCCTCAGCCATGGGTGAAGTTCATCTTCATATGTGAAAGCTCAGCGAGTCTGCTTACGACGATACGCTCAAGGGTGACGGAATATTCCATGCCGGAATGTCCAGAGGAAGAATGTGCGAAGTGTCTTGCCGAGCAGTACGGCGTTGACAAAAAAGCGGCGCTGGATAACGCCCGCATGATGAATGGAAATATCGGAAGGTGCCTGGAAGCGCTCAACGGCGGAGACGAGCTGAAGCTGATGGAGTCTGCGAAACGCGCCGCCACCGGAATAGCAAAGCGCAGCGGATATCTGCTGTGTACCGCCCTGGGCGAACAGACAGGGCGCATGGAGTTCTCAGCGGTACTGGAGTACCTTGCGGGTATCATTAGCGACGCGATATCAGTGCGCGCAGGCGGCGAGCTGTGCTCCTGCGGCAAGAACGAGGCAAAGATAATAGCAGGCGTGTTTGACGACGTGAAGCTTGTCAGCATGCTTGAGAAGATATACGACGTTAATTCCGCGGGTCAGCTTAATATAAATCTGGCGCTCAGCGCGGCGTACCTTACGTCGGTACTTTTATAAAAGATAGGAGAACAATGGATAACAATTATTTCACTGAAAAAATAGCGCCGAAGAACAAGCCGGTGCAGGAAAATACGGAAACAAAGCCCCAGCAGACCGCTCCGGCAAATATAATACAGGATCTCTCAGATTTCACCGAGCATCGCCAGAACCACCCGGAAAGCGGCGAGGCTCCGGCTGTGAGCGCGGTTCCGGCTGAAAAAACGGCTGCTCCCAGAGCCGAGGTATTCCCGCAGGATCTGACAGAACACCGCCAGAATCACCCGAATAATGAGAGTCTTCAGCGCAACGAGCGAACTGAGCGAGCTGAGCGCCCGGAACGTACTGAGCGTTCAGACAGATCCCGCCAGGAGCGTCCCAATCGCCAGGATAGACAGGACAGACCGCCTCGTCCTGACCGCCCCGAGCGTTCCGAGAGAGCAGAGCGAACGGAGCGCCGCGCAGAACCTCCCCGAGAGAAGAAGCAGACTGACCCGGACGCAGTGGTTGAGATAATCGGCGTACGTTTCAAGGACGTCGGCAAGGTGTATTACTTTGCTCCGGCGGGCGTGAATTTCGAGCAGGGCGACAAGGCGATAGTAGAGACCGCCCGCGGAATTGAGTGCGGCGAGATCGTGCTGACGAACAGAACCGTGTCCGAGAGTTCTATAGTATCTCCGCTGAAAAGCATAATCCGAAAGGCGACGGAAGCCGACGAAAAGCGGCTTGAGGAAAAGTGCCGCCAGGAAAAGGAGATAATGCAGGTATTCGCGGACAAGATAGCCCAGCATAAGCTCGATATGAAGCCGATAGACGTAGACTGCACCTTTGACGGCAGTAAGATACTGTTCTATTTCACGTCAGACGGCAGGGTCGATTTCAGAGAGCTGGTAAAGGATCTTGCGTCCGTTTACCGCACACGTATCGAACTCCGGCAGATAGGCGTTCGTGACGAGGCGAAAATGCTCGGCGGTCTTGGAATATGCGGCAGACCGTTCTGCTGTTCCAGCTTCCTGGGGGAGTTCCAGCCGGTGTCCATCAAGATGGCGAAGGAGCAGTCCCTGTCGCTGAATCCTACCAAGATATCCGGAACCTGCGGCAGACTTATGTGCTGCCTGAAATACGAGCAGAACTGCTACGAGGAATTCCTGCGCACCACGCCGAAGGTCGGAGCGTATGTCGAGACCGCCGAAGGCAGAGGAAGGGTATGCGAAACGAACCTCCTCACCGGAATTCTCAAGGTGCAGCTCGACAAGAATCCCGACGCGCCCATTGCGGTCAATAAGGCAGACGTGAAGCTGCTGAAGGACGGCAGAGTGCAGGTAAGCAGGGACGAAATAAAAGCCCTCAAGGGACTTGAGGACAAGTAAAATATAGTCTTTCGATAAAGGCAGTAATTCGATAAAATGTATCCCCGGGTCGTTGCCCGGGGATGTTTTTCAGAATTTTCGCACATTTGTAATGGTGTACTCTCCGGTTTTCTGGGAATCAGGGTTTACCTTAATGTCAAACCTGATATGGCAGTTGCTGCATGATAAAGCATTCATGCTGTTCATCAGCGGCAGTCTGCGATTGATGAAGTTTCCGCACAAAGGGCAGTAGATTTCGTACATTTGCATAGCTGTTCTCCTTTCGGTCAGTCGTCAGAATGACGGGATTTGTATTCTGCTGCAGCGGCGGCGCGGTCTATTGTGCTTCCGCTGCGGGCTTTTTTCAGAAGCTCGCTGTCGGACATTCCGGAAGCGCGCCCGCGGGCTTCGCCCATCTCACAGATTTTGTTTTTGGTGCCATCGCTGAGTTTTTCCAGACCGTTTCCGATGTGGCTTGCACCGCTGTTGTCGCTTTCAGCAAGCTTTTTTCCGACCGCGCCAAGCAGAAGTATTCCGCCAACAATCCATTCTATCATGATTTTTCCTCCTTTTTCGGGAAGTTTCCCTTATTGATTTAATTATACAAGGTAACCTCTAAAAACCGGGACACGAGCAGATTTCGTACATGACTTATATCAGATGCTAGGCGTCAAACCGCAGTAATACTGTATGTATTTCAAGGTTTGACAACGAAGCAGATGATATAAGTCATAGAAATCTGCCGTGAAGGAGGTTTTTAGAGGTTACCACAATAAAGATGGGACAAAAGCTGTCTGTGTAAAATTTTTTATGTGCACTTGCTGATTTTCGTAAATCATATTCTCAGATATTAGTGATTCTGGGTAAATTGTATTAGCTTAGGCTAACTGTACAAGTTGCGCGGGGTTAACGTTAATTGCCACTAACCCCGCACTACGACTGGCTTCGCGGACGAAAATCGTGTGAAAATTTTCAGAAAGCACTTGACTTTTTCTGAAAATATGTTACAATAGAATAAAGACAAAGCGGTACGCTGTGAGTATGCTGCCGCTGTCGTTCATCGGCTGAAGCCGGAACATACTTATATGGAGGTAAATCAATATGGCATACGTAATTTCTGACGATTGCATCGCTTGCGGCGCTTGCGCTGAGGGATGTCCTGTAAACGCAATTTCCGAGGGTGACGGCAAGTACGTTATCGACGCTGACACCTGCATTAGCTGCGGCGCTTGCGCTGGCACCTGCCCTGTAGGCGCTCCCTCTGAGGCTTAATCGCTTTATGAACTGAACTCCCGGATCGTCTGATCCGGGAGTTTTTGTTTTGGCGTTTAAAAAGCGCAAAATCCCTCCCGCTGAATGCGGGAGGGATTTCAGCTTGTCGAAAAAGTAGCTTTTGCCCGCGAAGTGGGCATTTGAAATCCGTTTTTTGCCTCAGCTCTGCCGAGGCAAAAAACACTTCTATCCACGCAAGTGTGCGGTTTGTCGGCATTGCCGGCAAACCGTGCGCGCGGCGCGGATGTTCGGCGGAAAAGTCCCGTTGGGACTTTTTCGACGGTCTCAAATCCCTCCCGCCGAAAACGGGAGGGATTTTGCGTTTTGTGCTTATTCCTCGACAAGTGTGTCTGTGGGAGCCACCGTGTTGGTAGGAGCCGCAGGCTTAGCGGGGATCTTGTCCTTGTTCTCCATAACGAGCAGGTTCATTTCAAACGGTGTGAAAACTCTGCCGCAGGGTGAGCCGGGGTTCAGAACCGCGGTTCTGCCCTTGATAGCCTCGAACAGGCGCACAGTGTTGACCTTCATGCAGTTGAATGTCTTGTGCTCCGGTGTTGCAAGCACTGCCATGCGGTTCGGTGATGTGAAGAACGGAATCACCTGCTGACCTTCCTTGTTGGTCATCATCATGACGTTGAGCAGGCGGTTGCCGTTAGCGTCAGTCTGGTTGCCAAGAGCGGCAACTGCGAATACGTCAGCCGCCATCAGGTCGGGAAGCACGGTCTTCCACTTAGTCTTGGTCTTATCCTGGTTAGCTTCGGTGATCCTCTCTTCGAGGACCTTGTTGAAAGCTTTCATCTGGTCAGGGGACATCTGCTGATTAGCCATAATACACTACCTTTCTGTGGTGATCATCTGGTCTTTTCTGCGTTTTCCTTGAGGATCTTTGCGATAACGTCCTCAACGGGGGAAGCGCCGAGGTCGCCGTCCTTGCGTGAACGGAGGGCTACGGTGTTGTCCTCGACTTCCTTATCGCCGAGAATGAAGAAGTACGGGATCTTCTCAAGCTGAGCCTGACGTATCTTGTAGCCTATCTTCTCGTTGCGGTTGTCGACGGTAACGCGGATATTCATATCGTCGAAGCGCTTTGCAATGCTCTCTGCGTATTCCTTTGCACGGTCCGTGATCGGGAGGATACGAACCTGTTCAGGAGACAGCCACAGCGGGAGCGCGCCTGCGTACTTTTCAAGCAGGTAAGCAAGGGTACGCTCGTAGCAGCCGAGGCTTGTACGGTGGATAATATACGGGTTCTTCTTGGTGCCGTCTACGTCAACGTACTCCATGCCGAAGCGCTGTGCGAGGAGCATATCTATCTGGATAGTTACCAGGGTGTCTTCCTTGCCGAATACGTTCTTGTACTGGATATCGAGTTTCGGACCATAGAATGCAGCCTCGTCGATACCGATGGTGTACTGAACGCCCAGGTCGTCGAGAATTGTCTTCATTGTAGCCTGAGCGATCTCCCACTGCTCGGGAGTACCCTCGTACTTGTTCTTGGGGTTAGCGGGATCCCACTGTGAGAAGCGGAATGTGCAGTCCTCAAGCAGACCTACAGTATCGAGGCAGTACTTGGCAAGCTCCAGGCAGTTTCTGAATTCGTCCTCGAGCTGCTCAGGACGGAGGATATAGTGACCCTCGGAGATAGTGAACTGACGAACTCTGATAAGGCCGTGCATCTCGCCGCTGTCCTCGTTGCGGAACAGTGTGGAGGTCTCGGTAAGTCTCATCGGGAGGTCGCGGTAGCTGCGCTGTCTGTTCAGGAATACCTGATACTGGAACGGGCAGGTCATCGGGCGGAGCGCGAAGCATTCCTTGGTCTCGTCGTTGGGGTCGCCGAGTACGAACATGCCGTCGAGGTAGTGATCCCAGTGGCCGGAGATTTTATAAAGCTCGCGCTTTGCCATATACGGAGTCTTTGTGAGCTGACAGCCGTGCTTTGCTTCAACGTCCTCTACCCAGCGCTGCATGATCTGAACGACCTTAGCGCCCTTGGGCAGGAGAATCGGAAGACCCTGACCGATGTAGTCGACAGTGGTGAAGTACTCAAGCTCTCTGCCTATCTTGTTGTGGTCGCGGCGCTTTGCGTCCTCGAGAGCCTCGAGATGAGCGTTGAGTGCGTCCTTGGACGGGAATGCAGTACCGTAGATACGGGTGAGCATCTTGTTCTTTTCGCTTCCGCGCCAGTAAGCGCCGGTCACGGACGTGAGCTTGAACGCCTTGACCGGAGAAGTGGACATCAGGTGCGGACCTGCGCACAGGTCCGTGAAGTCGCCCTGCTTGTAGAAGGAGATGGGTTCGCCCTTGCCTGCGTGTTCCTGGCAGAGTTCAACCTTGTAGGGTTCGCCCTGTTCTTCGAGGTACTTTATAGCTTCGTCGGGAGCCATTGTGAAGTGTTCGAGGCGTATGGACTCCTTAACGATCTTCTTCATTTCTGCTTCGATTTTTGCCAGGGTGTCGGTGGTGAAGGGCTCCTCGGTGTCGAAATCATAGTAGAAGCCGTTCTCAATAGCCGGGCCGATGGCGAGCTTTGTCGCCGGGAAAAGGCGCTTTACTGCCTGAGCCAGAACGTGTGAGGCGGTGTGGTTGAATGCTCTCTGTCCCTGCTCGTCCTCAAATGTGAGGAACTTAACGGTGCAGCCGTCGGTGAGGGTGGTGCGGAGGTCGCATACCTTGCCGTCGATTTCCGCTGCACATGCAGTCTTAGCCTCTCCGAGTTCTCTTGCCGCGTCGAATGCGGACAGCGGAGCGTCAAACTCCTTGATCTCGCCGTTTCCTAGTGTTACCTTGATCATACTGAACTTCCTTTCCTTGCAGAGCTAAACAAAAGCCCTGCCGTTCAATGTAAATATTCGCAGCTTTACGCTGTGTATCTCTTATTTTACTACTATTCCGCATAAAAGTCAAGTTATTTGTAGGTTTATGGCGCCAGGCTCCGACAATAATTGACACGATGTACAAAGTGTAGTATAATTAAAAAGCCGGCACTCCGGACGTTAAAACGGAAGGAGGTGCATATCATGGATACCTTCAGCTTTATATTATCCATCATAGCAAGTGTGATCGCGTATTACATATGCAAGTGGCTCGATGGAGATTAGTACCGGCAGGAGCACATAGCAAAAACCGACCCCCGAGCTGCAACTCGGGGGTCAATTTTTTGTGCATACATGTGTAGAACCTTCAGCTTTCTACATCTACATTATATCACTGAAAAAATGATTTGTCAAGCGTCAGATAAGCTGATCCTGAATGATATCGGCAATCTTGTAAAGCGGAGCCTGCACCTGCACAGCGCCGATATTGTAAGCCTCCATCGGCATGCCGTAAACTACGCAGGTCGCCTTGTCCTGCCCTATCGTGAACGCTCCGGACTGCCGCATTTTAAGCAGACCGTCCGCGCCGTCCCGACCCATTCCGGTGAGGATAACGCCGATGGCGTTTGCTTTGGCGGTATCAGCGACGCTTGAGAAAAGAACGTCTACAGACGGGCAGTGCCCCGAGACCTTCTCGCCCGGCTTCGAAGATACGTAGTATCCCCTGGAGTCCCGGCAAAGCCTCAGATGATGTTCGCCTGCCCCGATAATTACGAGACCGCGCCGCAGACGGTCGCCGTCCTCGGCTTCCTTGACCTCCATCGGGCAGTTCTTGTTGAGCCGCTCGGAATACAGCTTCGTGAATCCCGCAGGCATGTGCTGAACAACAACGGTTGCCGGAGAATCCGCAGGCAGATTTTTGATCACCTGTTCCAGCGCCTCGGTGCCTCCGGTGGAAGCGCCAAGTGCAAGCACGACGTCATTTTTGCGAAACCGCTTCGCGGTCGTGGAGAAGCTGGTATGTATCACTTCCGGTTCCTCTGCCTTTGAGTGGTCGCCGTGGAGATCGTATGCGCTCTTTACCGCACGGCAGATGGTCTGTGCGAAGCTCTGCATTTCGGCGGTGGTGCGGGCGAGCGGTTTCTGGATAAACTCTATGCACCCTGCGTCCAGAGCCGCCTGTTTCATGTTATTGGAAGACGACACCGTTATCACCGGCAGATAATACTGCGGAAGCAGCTTTTTCAGGAATGCAACGCCGTCCATGCGTGGCATTTCAATGTCAAGCGTCATGACATCCGGTTCGTATTTCAGTATCATATCCCGTGCAGAGTATGGATCTCCCGCCGTGCCTACCACATCTATTTGGGAATCCTCCCTGATATAGCGGGTCAGCACTTCTCTGAACAGGATAGAATCATCGACCACAAGCAGCTTGATCTTTTTCATAATTCTCCCCCGTCAGTCAGGTGTCAAGCCCTCTGCGGTAGATTGCCGGCTTGACATATTCGAATTTTGTCTCGCCACGCGGAATGCTCTCCGCGTGACCTATGTAGAAATATCCGCCCGGCTTCAGCACATCGTAGAAGCGATTGACCAGCGCGTTTTTAGTGGGCTGATCGAAGTATATCATGACATTTCGGCAGAATATCAGATCGAACGGACGGCGCTTATATTTTTCGGGCATTTCGTCCATCAGATTGAAAGGCTTGAAGATTATCTGATCCTTTATCTCCTGACAGATCTCATAGTGCTCGTTGTCTACCTGTCTGAAATAGCGGCGCTTCCATTCGGGGCTGAGCCCCTTCATGCCCTCAACGTTGTAGACGCCGGCCTTCGCCTTGTCCATGACGCTGTTGGAGATATCCGTTGCAAGGATACGCGTATCCCACAGGCTTTTTTCCTTGCCAAAGTATTCGTCAAGAAGCATTGCCGTGGTGTAGCACTCCTCGCCGGAGGAGCAGCCCGCGCTCCAGATACGCAGCTCGTGGTTTTTGGCGTTAGCTACAGCCCAGGGGAGTATTACCTCTTTAAGGTAGGTGTAATGCTCCGGCTCGCGCATAAAGAAGGTGTGGTTTGTTGTGAGTTTGTTGAGTATCGTTGTGACTTCCGCACCGGAGGTATCTGCCATAACAGCGTCGAGATACTGGTCGTAGCTGGTGAAGCCGCGCTCGCGCAGCATGTTGCCGAGCCGTCCCTGTATCAGCACGCGTTTGGAAGAAAGGTTGATGCCGAAGTTGTCGTGCATATAGTCAACAAGACGGTGGAATTCGCGGTCAGAGATCTCCATAGGAGTCACCCCTCATCATCAAGCAGCTTGGCAACGTCGAGAATGAGCTTAACGTCGTCGCCGGAGCGTATCATGTACTGAATAAAGGAATTGGTGTTCACGGAGCGGTTCTCCGGAGTTTCGGAGATATCGTGGGAGTGGATATCCTCAACGTCTGCAACGCTGTCGACGATAATTCCAACGGACAGCTCGTTGAAGCTGAGAATAATAATGCAGGTGCGGCTGGTGTAGGGGATCTCCTCCTTGCCGAAGCGGCTGCGGATATCAACGATCGGAACTACTTTGCTTCGAACGTTGATGATACCCTTGATGTAGCCAGGAACATGCGGCACCTTTGTGATGTGCTGCATTTCTATGATCTCGGTGACATACTGAATCTCAATACCGTAGATCTGGTCGCTGATATGGAAGGTCATAACCTTGCCCAGCACGGAATTATCCGTAGAAAGTTTTCTGTCGGTTGACTGCTGCTTAGCAACAGCCTCCTTTATAACATCATTAGTCATGCTGATTCCTCCCTTAACCGATAAGCGTATTGGTGTCGATGATCAGCGAAATGCTGCCGTCGCCCATTATCGTGCAGCCTGAAAGACCCTCGCCCTTGATTTTGTACTTGTTGAGGTATGCGGGGAACGGCTTTACGACTACCTGCTGCTCGCCGATAAGTTTGTCGGCGAAAATGCAGACGCTCTTGTTGTCGGTCTCCACAAGAAGCAGGATACCGTCCTCAAGGTTGGTGATCTCGGTGTCTATCGCGAACTTTTCATGCATGCGGAGGATAGGATAGCAAACGCCGCGTATCATGATCATTTCGTTGTTCTTTGTGTCGCGGAGTATCTGGCTGGGTTCAGCCTTGAAGCTTTCGCGGATAGTGGAAATCGGCACGGTGAATACCAGATCGCCGACTGTGATCTCCATACCGTCGATAATTGCAAGGGTGAGCGGGATCTTGATGATAAATGTAGTTCCCTCGCCCTTCTTGCTGTCAACGATGATGGAGCCGCCGCACTTCTCAACGTTCGCCTTTACAACGTCCATGCCGACGCCGCGTCCGCTGAATTCAGTAACGGTCTCGTTTGTGGAGAATCCGGGGAGAAGTATGAGATTCTGGATCTCCTTCTCGGTATATTCGCTCTCGGGCTTTGTGAGAATGCCTTGCTTTCTTGCCTTGTTCATGATCTTTTCGGGATCAATGCCGGCGCCGTCGTCGGATACGGTGATGATTACCTCGCCGGAAGCGTTCTGTGCAGTGAGCTTCAGGGTTCCCTTTGCAGGCTTGCCCTCTGCGGTACGTTCCTCAACATGTTCCTCAATACCGTGATCCATGCAGTTTCTGACGAGGTGCATGAGCGGATCCTGGAGGCTGTCCACGATGGACTTGTCTACCTCTGTATCCTCGCCTTCCATAACGAACTCTACGTCCTTGTTGAGCTTCTTTTTCATGTCGCGGACGATACGGTTCATCTTCTGGAATACTCCGGCAAGCGGAACCATTCTGATGGACATTACGGTATCCTGAAGCTCGCTTGTGAGCTTTCTGAGCTGGCGGGCAGCCTTGTTGAAGCTTTCAAGCTCAAGGCCGTCGAGATCAGGGTTGGAAATAACCATGGACTCGGTGGTGATGATCTCGCCTACTATGTCGTGCAGAGCGTCGAGCTTTGCAAGATTGACGCTGATGAGGGACTGCTTCTGAGCGCCGCCGGCAGCAGCCTGAGCCTTTTCAACAGCAGCCTGTGCCTTCTCAACGGAGGTCTGTGCAGGCGCATGCTGAGCAGGAGCGGACGCTGGAGCAGCTGCAGGAGCAGGCGCTGCCGCTGCGGGAGCCGCAGCCTTAGGCTCCGGAGGAAGCTCGGTCTTTGCAGGTTCGGTGGGAGCAGCCGCGGGAGTGCTTACCACTTCGTAGCTCTGAACGTTGAGCGCGCTCTCGATCGCCTTGAGCACCTCGTCAACGCTGTCATGCGGAACGAATGTGATAAGGAAGCCCTTGTCGACGATCTCCTTGGCAGTTTCGGGATTGGTTTCCACATCGGCAGGCTCGAATTCAAGTTCCTTGCAGGCGTCCTTGATGGTGTTTATCAGCAGGAATGCACGGAGGTTCTCCATCTGGCAGCCGTCCTCAAAGAAAACGCGGACAGTGGTCTTGTTGTCTGCTGCGGGCGCAGGAGCGGGCGCAGCGGCGGCAGGAGCCGCACCGTTTGCAGCGACCTCCGGGTCGGGAGCGGCTCCGGAAGCGATAGCCTCAGCCTGAGCCGGGGTATCGCCCTTGGTTTCGCCGACCAGAGCGTCGCGCGCCTTTAACAGCTTGTCGATGAGCTCGCTGAAGTCCATCTGCTCATATTCGCCGTTTATGTTGTTCTGGATAAGTTCAATCTGTGCCTTGTAGGAGTCGGAAACCTGGAATACAAGGTCGTAAACGAAGCTTACGTCGGTGATGACATCAGGGTTCTCGCGGATAACGAAGAACATATCCTCCGCCTTATGCGCCAGCACAGAAAGGTTCTCAAAGCCCATCATAGCTGAGGAACCTTTGATGGTATGCATGATACGGAAAATCTCCTTGATGTCCTCGCTGTCAAAGGAGTTTGCCTGCTCTGTCCTGAGAAGGATCTCGTCAAGCTGTTCCAGCAGTGAGTTGGTTTCGTAGAAGTACATGTCCAGCATTGATTCCATGCCGGGTTCGATTTTTGCCATAATAACATTCCTTTCCATATATACGCTTGAGCGCATATGATATTTTATTAGATATGTGAATGACCAGAGGCAGAAACTGCTTGGTCATGAATTTTCGGGGGTTTTGCCGTGTTTTTTCAAAAAGCCCTTTATTATTCATCAATTTTATGATACAATATACTCATTGAAGAATCATGCGAGGAGGGAAAAAACATGGCGCAGATACCACAGATAAACAATCCTATTACTGCGAAGAACTACAACTACAGCTCCCGGCCGATGGATCCAAACACGGAGCCGTTCGATATCGTTAAGCTTGCCGGCGTCCAGGGTTCGGGGAACTCCTCATCATCGGGGGCGCGCAGCCGCCTTGAGATGGGCAATCGTGAGCTGATCCCGTTACAGGTGCAGGTCGCGAAGGATCCCACCCTTGCGGTGGAGACTCTGAAGGATCTGCTGAATATCGAGGTGCTGAACCAGGCGCTCATCAACGGCCACACCGAGCTTTACGGAAAGCTGGAGGACCTTGCGGCGTCGCTGTACGTCAAGCCCGAGGAGCTTGTGCAGGAGATCCAGAACCAGGAGCAGCAGAACACTATGTTCAGCGGTCACGAGTTCTACGACGTTCTCCGCGAGGTGGCAAAGACCACAACGGATCCGTCCACCAAGGAGCTTATAGGAAACCTTCTGAAGTCCATCAACTTTGCCCAGAACAAGAACGAGATACTCGGCGCGCTGCGTGCGAATATGAAGTTCCTGTCGGAGTACTTCTCGCCGAACGAGAAGCTCTCTGCAAAGCTGCTGAATCTTTCCCAGGAGTGGGGCGCGGCTGACGCGGATAAGTACTTCGACTACCTCAAGGGCGAGACCCTCGCGGTGATGAAGGACGTCAGCGGAAGCCTTCTGAACGACGAGCGCACGCAGATGCTGATACCGCTTATCACGCACAATCTGTCGCGCTATAACAACAGCCCGTACATGTGCAAGGAGTATTTCAACCTGCTGCTTTCGCAGATATCCTCGGGAACGCTCCGGGAATCGCTGAAGAATTCCTTCAACCGTCTGTATTCTGCGATATTCAACAAGCAGAAGATGACTGACCCGGGCGACGCCTCACAGGCCGCTGCCCAGCCGGAAAATTCAGCGGCTGACCAGGCGCAGGAAGTCCCTTTAGATAATTATACAACAAATTCACAACAAAATCAACCACTAACAGGAAATTCGACAGATAAAAATGAAAATTTAAATGCCGAAGGCGACGAAATTCAGCATATCGACGAAAAATCCGGCGATGATATTGGCGAAAATGCCGAGGAACTTCCCGAACTGACCGGTTATGAGAAGCATCTCAACGAGACCATGAGCGAAAAGGGATATATGGCTGCGCTTAAAGACAGCGGTTATAACATCGAACAGCAGTTAGCAGCGTACAGCCGCGGACGTCAGACCGGATTGCAGACGCTCCACAATATGGTGAAGGGGCTGTTTATCGACGACAAGACCGGAGAGATGTCGGCGCAGTTCACCCAGGATTTTTCCAAGCTGCATACTATCCAGGAGGTCATAGACAAGCTGAACGAGGTGCTGCGCGCTATGCCCGACCTGCCGATAAGAGAGCGGCTGTACGGCGCGTTCGTTGACGTCATCGACAAGATGGCGCTGAAGAACGAGCTTCCTCAACACGGAGTGCGCCCGCCGGTAAAATCCACTCTTGACAGTCTTACGGACTTCATTCAGGAAAACATCAACCACCCGGCGCTGAAATCGCTGGACAGCTTCAATGCGACGAATCTTCTTCAGAGCCTGTTGAATGCTCCGGGAGTATTCACGCCGCTTGCTCACTACATACTTCCGCTTGACGTGGACGGAACAAAGGCATTCGGCGAGCTGTGGGTCGATAACGACGAGAACAACCCGAACAACACTCCGGGGACGCAGCGTAACTACCATCTGTTCCTGACGTTCGACGTGGAGAGCATAGGCAGATTCGAGGTAGACCTCTACGCCCTCGGCGATGAAGTAAACCTGACGCTGCTCTATCCGCAGCGCTTTGAAAAGCAGATAGAGCCGATGAAAGACAGAATAAACAAGGTGGTAAGGAATGTGGGGTACAACACCCGGACGTTCGAGACGGCGCCGCTGAAAACTCCGCACAACCTTACCGAGATATTCCCGAAGATAGTCGACAAGCGGACAACGCTGAATACCCGCGTTTAAGGAGGTCATAACATGGAAAAGCACCCGAAGGCTCCTGCGAACAACAAGCGGCTGTACGGGCAGAACGCCGCAGTTGCATTGAAATACAATCCCGACATGAATTATGCGCCGGTGGTGGTGGCTTCCGGACTTGGCGAACTGGCTCAGAGGATAGTCAACATTGCGGACGAGGCGGGCGTACCGGTCTACCGGGACGACAGCGTAGCGGCTCTGCTGGTAATGCTGAACGCCGGCGAGACCATTCCGAAGGAGTTGTATCAGATAGTCGCGGCGATATACGCAGAGGTCGTCTACACTGCCAACGACATGAGGAAGAAATAAACTGAAATGGGGCTGCAGGAACAGCCCCATTTCGATTGCTTATATCAGTAAGCTTGTAAATCTTACGCGTCCGAACCTGAATTGATCAGAGGTCGTCTGCGTCCTGGACAGGTTCGTCGTCAGGGTCGGCAGGTATGCCGGTGTACATTCCCTGGGGGTCGGTCTTGGGCGACGAAAGCTCAACGTCGGCGACTTTATAGGGCTTGGGCTTCTTTTTGCCGCCGGGATTTCCGGTGCGGTGGCAGTTTGTAAGATTGGTAGGATCCTGCATTGTTATCCCTCCATAAAAAATATCAGGCGCACTTCTCGGTGCGCCTTAATATTATCTGCATTTTTATCCGGTTAATGACTGGAATGTTTCGGGCGGGATATCTGCGGTTTCCTCTGTTGTGGTATGCTCCTCGGTTGGTTCAGACTCCGCAGGTTCGTTATCGGGTTCAGACGTTTCGCTTGTCGGCTTCGCTTCACGGGTCTGCTCGTCTATATTTTCTGGCTTTTTCGGAACGTAGCTGTTTCCGCTTGTCGCACGTTTGAGCGCCTTTATCAGTTCGGGAGTGTGCCAGGTAAAGCTGGTGCGGTCGAATTCGCTGCCGTCGTCCCACAGGAATGTGGATATATAATTGTCTCGGCAGAGCTTTGTCAGCATTTCGCAGAAAAACACCCTGCTTGCCTCATCGCTTCCCTTTGCGCCGTATTCTGTAATTATGACCGGTATACCGTTGTCGATGAAAGTCGTTCGGAGATCGTTTATCTGATGTTCCATCCATTCCTGCTCGGATTTGTTTCCCCAGTAATTCTGAATGGAAGCGCGGCAGAACGTCTTGGGCGTGTAGTAGTGAACAGACAGAATACAGTGATTATCGATATCCTCCGGCATTTTGAACCGCGGATCGCAGGTTTTTGTGATGTCTGCGGCGTATCCGGCTATCACAAGATGGCGATACCCGTTGTTTCCGCCGTTGGAGCGCACGGTGTCGACAAACGCCTGGTTGAAGCCGTTCAGTATTTCGTACCCGCGGTCGCCGCCGCTGCCGACGAACTCTACTTCGTTCATGCTCTCAAACAGCAGCCGCTCGTTGTATGTGCGGAATTTGTCCGCGATCTGCGACCACAGGTTAGTGTATCTTGACAGGGTGCTGCGGTAATCCTTTACGGCATTGCGTATCCAGGCGTCGTTGTCGTTGGCGCCGTCGTGGTACACGGTTATTATGACGTACATGCCGCAGTTGTAGGCATAATCAACCACCTGCTGCACTCGGTTGAGCCAGTCCTCGTCGATGTTTCCCGATTCGTCGATGTGTTCTCTCCAGGTTATCGGGAGCCTCACAGCGTTTATTCCGCTGTCGGTGAGCCTCCAGAACAGCTTTTCTGAGACTGCGGGATTCCCCCAGAATGTTTCGTCGATGGTCTGCCAGTCGTTTGGCGTGACATCTGGGATATAATCTCCGATAACGTTTGAGAAGCAGCTTTCCAGAGAATAGCCGAGATTCCATCCAATGCGCATGTTCATCACAATTTGCTGAGCGGACATGCTGAGCATGGACGAAGGGCGCTGATAGCCTTCGATGTCAATATCTGGAGTTCCCCCGGAAAACACTTTGTCTGGAGTCAGCGGCTCCGACGTTTTGGAGCTTTCAGCCGAGCATCCGGTGAGCATAAGCACCGCCAACAGCAGAGCGGCTATTTTCTTCATCGGCGGCACTTCCCTTCATGTGTTGGTTAGTCAGGACTTCATTTAGATTATAGCACAGTTAAACTTTATTGTCAACGCAGCGACTTGTGTGGGGTGAAAAGCTCTCCTCAGCATATATCAAAGGAGAGCCTTTTACATATTCATATTGTTGCTATAAAGCGGATATAAAGCGCGGGGTGTTGGCTTCGTTTTTGATCACGATTATCGTTTTTGAAGTATCAGCTCCATCGAGCCGCTGTATCTATTGCTGATGTCGTAGCGTCTGACATCAAAACCTATTTTATCAAGTATGGGTTTCAGACCATTGAACGAAAAATAGGTGAAGTGATTCATCTGATTCCACATCGGATCGTTAAAGCCATTCATGCGGGTAAATGCGCTTTCATAATTTGGTGTTGACAGCCATAGAATTCCATCTTGAGCCAGCATGTCATACGCTTTTTCAAGCGCTCTGACCGGCTCGCTGACATGTTCGAGTACATCGCCCATGACTATAACATCATACTTTTTGCTGGTTTCGTATTCAAGAAAATCCGCGCATTTTATATTAACGCCGAGTATTCTTGACACGTTTTCACAATCTTCACGGCATATTTCTACCGCTTCTGCCTGATATCCCATTTCCAGGGCGCAGGCAAGCATTTCACCGCACCCTACGCCTATTTCAAGATAGCGAGAGCCGCTGTTGTGAAGCTTGATGTTATTGAACATATCAGAATATATCGACGGGTGGTGAAGCATTGGCAATGTATGAGAGCTGTTATTGGTGTAGTGGCCGTTTATCACGGATCTTGCCTGTATCGGGAAGTTATATGCGTAGAGATTGTGGCAAGATATGCATTTCATCCACAGTTTAGCAGGAGCAAAGCTTGGATTTTTGAATTTTGCCTGATCTGCGCAGTAATAAGGTTCTGACTTATTTGAGCCGCATATGGGGCAGATAAGGCTGATCGAATCCCGTGACTGTTCGGGATCATAAGTGTATCCGCAGCCGTTATAGAGAGTATCGAGGAGATTCGGATATTTCCGGAAATCCTCCATGATAAGATCGTAACATTTTCTCGGTTCAAGTGCGCCAAGAAGAGTCGCAGCGAAATAATGTGCGGTAACGTCTGTAAGGCTGTCTCCCTGACAGAAATCCACCAGCATGCTTATGCATTCCTGATCGCATGTTTTGTCGGTATCTGCGTCTGCCATCATAAGAAGAAAACCGACTTTAACAGTGTGGACTGCCGAGTCATACCATTCGGCGTATCTGCTGTCGGTCATGCGCTGACGGATAGTCAGTTCCTGCACCAACTTTGCGGACATGCTGCTGAAATTCTGCTGGATTTCCGCAGCGCGTATACAATTGTCAGCAATATTTTCAGACGTCAGCATTATCGCACCGGACATATCCATGGCTGAATAACTGCCTGTGTGGTAGTCCGCGTCTATTTGGTTCAGCCCGTTTATGATTTCCCTGAGCTTCATAAGGGCATATGTTTTTTCTGCCATTTTTGTTCCTCCCTGGCGGTTTACTGAGCCATTTTAAGTTTAAGCTCGCTTATTTCCGGGTCGTTCGGCGCTATGCCTGCGTATTCATCCAGAAGCTGTGATGCCTGCTGGAACTCTCCGTTATCTATGAGCTGCTTGATGTTTTCCTTTACCGTTTTTGCGAGAATATCCATTTCGGTGACTTGTCTGGGTTTGTTGGTGTCAGCAAGCTCTTTGTTTATTTCTTTTGTAAGAGCGGCAACGATAGGCTTTGCCGCTGGGTAGGTCTTTAGCAGAAGTTTCATTGCAGCGGCGCACACCTTGTAATTCTTCTGTTTCCTTGCGGCTATTATATTGTTCGCCATCGCTGCGCCGAGTGCCTGCGCGGGAACTGAATCAAGATCCTCAACGGTCTCGCAGAATCTTGAGCCTGCTTTTGCCCAGGCAGCCATAACAGCGGATATATCTTTTCCCGCTTCTATCATTATCTGCATTATTGTTTCAAAAACGCGGAGGGCGGACAGAAGCGCCTGCGGCGAGGTCTGTTTGTCAACGTCGTAAGCTGCGGCTGTGTCATACATGTCATCGAACAGATTACGGCAGAATACTGCGGCGGCGTGGAGATCAAATGTATCTCGAAGCAGCGGGGTGATATCCACGCTTTCCTTCAGCATGAAATACAGCAGCTCATAATAAGCGCCGTAGCCGTCGGCGATCATTTTATGCATAAGAGCGTCGGCGTTTCCTGTTTTGAAATGCTCCTCCAGCATATTGAGAAGCGCTGACAGCATGGGGTCGTTTTTGTACAGCTTCTTGAAATAAGCAATCTCCTCCAGCGGATTTTCGTTGGTTTCAATGCTGGAGCGGACAAACGCCTGCAGCAGCAGTCTTCCTTCGTCGTTGAGCTGTTCGTAGAGCTGACCCGCACGGTTGTACGTGCCGGTATTGGTCATGACCAGGAACTCTTCACGCATAAGCTCCTTTATATTAGGACGGTCATATAGTTCGGGAATTTTTACGATTTTAAGATTCTGGGCAGCGATCTGATATTTCTTTGTTTCTATGCAGCACTCCAAGAGTTCAATAAGCGCATTGGCAAGATTGTGTCTGACTGCAACAGCAAAGCAGTAAACAAGCATATCCGGAGATTGAAGCTTTCCGTTTTCAATGCTCTTATATATTCTGAAGAACTCGAGGTAATCTGTGATAGCCTCATCGTTATGGCGAAGCGCTTTAAATGCCACTGCCCTTAACAGGTGCATTTCGGCGTCTGTTCCGAGTGTGCCAGGTTTGATATCTTCGGGGAGGTTAAAGTACTCCTCGGCGATTTCTATGATTTCGTCCCATTTGTTCTTTCGGAAATATGCTGCGGCTTTTTCTCCGTAGAAGGCGATGAGCACAGTGTAATTTTTGAGTTCACGGCATTTTTTCATGCCAATGTCCATGTAATAATCGGCCTTTTCGTCAATATAAAGATTATAGCTCTGATAAAGTTGGAGATAAAGGAGCGCAGGCGGATTGGGTTCGGATTTCAGACGTTCTTCGAGCAGTTTTGTGTTTCGTTCACTCTTTCTCTTCTGAAGGTCACCATCGCTTATATAGCCGAAGTGATCAGCTATATCATCAAGAATTTTGGTTGGCGCCTGGAAATTCTGAAATGTCTCGTGCACGGCATATTCAAAGCGTGTTCCGTCCATACGTATCATTCTGGGTGAAAGAACATCGGAGTAATGCTTCATGTCGGAATTGTCATAATTCCTTATCGTATAGCGTGCAGACCTGTACTTCTTGTATTCGCCGCTCTTGAAGAAATGAATAATATCATTGCAGGACTTGAATATCTCATCTGCGTCAAGGAACATGTACCACTCGCCCTTTGCGCGATCTAGCGTTGAGTTTCTTGCTGCGGCGAAGTCGTTGATCCACTCGAAGTGGAACACGTTGTCGGTGTATTTCTTTGCTATCTCAACGGTGCTGTCCGTAGAGCCGGTATCGGCAATGATAAGCTCGCTGTCTATGCTGTCAAGAATGGGCTTTATCGCCGCAAGGCAGCGGTCGAGGTATTTTTCCTCATTTTTGACTATCATTCCTATTGATAACTGCATTGTGTTTCCTCCGTCAGATTATGTGGTGATTTTCAGCGTATTCCTGTATGCGCATATAATCGCTCATTACGTCCACTTCTCCCCAGAAATGTTCGGATATATCCTTTACAAATATCGGGTAGCGAATACAGTTGTCGTAGATGACGTTTTCCCACCACAGGTCGTAGACCTCGCGTTCGACTGCGTCGTTGAGAAGATTGCAGAAGGTCAGCACGAAGTCCTTTTTTATTCTGCCGATTCCGACATATTCTGTGTGTTTTTTCCCATCTTCAAGGTTTTTGCCAAAACTGTTTATAAAGCTGTCCTCTGTCAGTTCAAAGCAATAGTCGCCAACTGATCCGCGCGTCTTATCGCCAAGCATTACTATGCGGTGGTCGTCTTTGAGGACTTCATTTAGGATATCCTCCTGCCAGAACACATCTGCGTTGCAGAGGATTATGTCATCTTTGCTTGATAGAAATTCCTTTGCAAACCACAGGGACGCCATGCTGTTTGTGACCTTGAAAAAAGGATTGAAGTAGTATGTTACTGGCAGACCCTGAAGCGCGGAATATATGTCGTTTTTCCTGTACCCTACTACAACGGCTGTGCTTATGCCGTTATCGGTGAGCATTTTTACAGTGTGGCGGATTATTGTGGTTTCGCCTACCGGCAGTATGCTTTTCGGCATTTCTATGGAGTTGTTCATTCGCCTGCCCATACCGGCTGCCATTATTACAGCTCTCATTTTAAATTCCTCCATTCAGCACATCTTTCAGTGCTAAGACCAGTTGCTCCTGATCCTCATGCGGGTGATAACCGATGTGACCGACTCGCAGGAGCTTTTTCCCAAGCTCGCCGCCGTTTGGCGTGAGCGTCATTTCATGTTTATATCGCATTGCTTCGTAGACCTCTCCGGCGGTCACTCCGCTGAATACCAGTGGAGTCAGCGCATTTGACAGAGGATATTCCGGTATGGTCACATGAGGCAGAACACGCACCTGGCTGCGGAACCATTCTGCTTCGGCTCTGACTGTGTTCAGCCGGTTTTCTATGCCGCCTTCGTCGTATTCTATGTGGCGCAGCATTTCGTTGAGTTCGTAGAGAACCCTTACCGCAGGGGTGAACGGAGTCTGTCCGCGCTCCTGATTTTTAAGGTGGTCGCTGAAATCAAGATAAAGGGACGGCGGTGAGATCCTTCCGATACGGTCGTGTATAGCGCGTTCGCTGAGGAGCACAAAGGACATTCCCGGGCCTAATGCAAGACCCTTCTGGGAACTTGTTATCAGTGCGTCGATACTGTATTTTTCAGCGTTAACATCATCTGCAAGAAATGACGATATTGCGTCTACTACAAGGAGCATGTCTTTTCTGCGGCAGAAGTCGGACAGCATGTTGATATCATATAGCTGACCGGTAGATGTTTCATGTATATTCACCAGCAGTCCGGTGTAAGCCGTGCCGGAATACTCCTCCAGCCTTTCACTGGTGAGAGATTCGCCGAAGCTCAGCGTAAGCACATCGTGCGGTATGCCGTGGAGCTCGCATATCTGTGCAAATCTGTGGCCGAACGATCCTCCGTCTATTATCAGCAGACGGTCGTCTTTGTTGAACAGATTGAATACGGTCGCTTCCATTGCACCGGTGCCAGACGCAGTAAGGAAAACTAACCGGCTGGTATCAGGTGCATGCATCTGTTTTTTCAGAAGCTCTTCCGATTCCAGCATCATGGCGGAAAATTCCTTGGTGCGGAAATATGGTATCTGACCGGCGGCGGTCTTTAGGGTGAATGGGTACATCTCGACCGGGCCTACCGTGAATAATTTCATGTTGCTCATCTCCGTTTATAAGGATATCAACGTTTAAGTATTGCATACCAGCGGTCGCTGTCGTTGTATCTGGTGCCGTTTATCTCCGGCGGAAAATATGCCTGTTCGGCAAAATGAAAACCCTGCTTTGTGAATATGCTGTATAGCTTAACGTATTCTTCAGCGGTTCTGTATATTGCGCTGTAATCGCTGTCCAGCTGGTCGGAATGTATCTGATCCAGAGTCAGGCGCGTTCCTAAACCGACTGCGTCGCCAACGTACATAACGCACTTGTCGTTCAGAAGGTCGACTAGTCTGGTCAGGCATTTTACAAGCTCGGTATCATTTATATACATGCACACGCCCAGCATGATCACGCAGTCGAATTTTCCGCCGAAAAAGCTGTCAGGCTTGCTCATCAGTTCGCTGAATGACGCGCATACATATTTAGCCTGGTCACTATATGCTGCCGTTCTTTTTTCTGCGGCGGCGATCATCTCCGGAGCGAAATCTGCGCCCAGATACCTTCCGCATAATGGAAGCACCATTTCGGCAAATCTTCCCATTCCGCAGCCTATATCCAGTACTGCGCTGTTTTGGGTCAGATCAAGCCTGGGCACTATGTATTCCCGGTCAAAGCGGCTTCTTGTGTCAGCCTGTTCAGGATTCTGCTCGCCGTTTACTACTGCTGACAGTGGATTTTTCATTGACGAGGCGAGCGCGGCTCGCTTGTTGTAAAAATCGCGTACTTCCTGCTCGTTTATGTCTGTTCTGGTTCCGTATATTCTGTTGCTCATCTTAGTCTCCGTTTAAGCCATTCCTATAAAGCAGACCGTATTATTGGGTATCAATATCACGCCGTTTTGCTGATGCTGTTCGAAGAATTCTTCAAGCGCTGTGCGGTAATTGTCAAATTCAGGGTCTCCGGATTTGGGAGCATAGCTTCTTGATATGCGATTGCCGATAAACTGTTCTTTCGTAAACATGAGGTCATTCGGGTAGATTTCCCTGCGGCTGTTGGTCAGATAATTCTCTGACATCACTTTATATTTCTCGTCGCTTACGCTGAACTGTTCGTTATTTTTAAACAACGAGCGGTACTTTTCGCAGTATTTCATATTCAGCTCATGAAGTCTTTGGACTGTCAACGTTTTTTTATCTGTTAAATTCCAAACGATCATGATCTTACCGTCAGGACGGAGTATCCGCCTGCATTCTTCGCGGAAATCATCGGGCTGGAACCAGTGGAACGATTCTGCGGCGGTTATCAGAGATACGCTGCCGTCAGGAAGTCCGGTGTGTTCAGCGGGGGCGCTTATTATCTCGGCTCCCGGAGCGGTTTCGGCTATTCTGGAGCGCATATCTCCGTTCGGTTCAACCGCTGCTACGCGGCAGCCAAGCGACATAAGCTGCTCGGTGAATATGCCGGTTCCGGCTCCTATATCCGCTATCAGGCTGTCCGGAGTCAGCGCTGTTTCGCGTCGGATAAAGTCCAACACGCCCTGCGCATACCTTGGGCGGCACTGCATATATACTTCAGCTTTTCCGCTGAAAATGTTCTCGTTCATTTTTGTCCCTTTCGGTGCGCCTGCTTTTTCAGGTATTTTCTTACTACCTGACGATTTGTGCCGTAGATGTATTTTTTGATAAGCAGCTTCAGCGGGGGGCGGCGCATCCACTTCCGTTTTATCCGCTTGAATTCCATTTTGTCTAAATCGCTGAGGAATTCCTCCCGGCGTTCATTCATTGCTATCGGGTCTCTCATGCGGTTCGCGTATTTGACCACGGTATCCATATCCAGTTCCCGAGTAGTCATTTGCTGTTTTGCAAGCTCAATGGCGGTTCTGCCCTTTTCTGTGCTTGGTATCATTACTGATGAACCGTGATTGTCGTTATAAAGCTCAGGGCAGAATATATGCACGCCCCACAGATCTCCAAGCGTGATGTCTGAGCAGCGGCGTGAAGTGGTGTACCTGCACTCATAACAGGACGGCCGCGACATTATGTGCTGCATCCAGATATCAAAGAACGGGTTTACCCAGCGGTCGATAGTAATGTGCTTCCCATTTTCAAACGTCAGCGACATGACGTTGTAGTCCCATCTTCCGCCGTCCTTGTCGCGGTAATCGAGAGTTTTCACGCTGCTGGCGTGCTTTTCCTCCATATACTTAATAAAGCTGTTCTTATATTTGGGAGAGGGAACGCCCTCGCATATAACGTCTATAGTCAGCAGTTCCGGATATTCCTTGTCGCCCAGAAAGGCTCTGAGGCCTGCTATCTGGCAGGGCGTGCCGGTAAATACGACCTTTCTTCCCTCGGAAAGTAACCTTTTGCAGTCAGCGTATGCCGTACCTATCCGGCTCTGGTCGTACTTCGATTTGCGGAGCATATCGAGGTCGGAGAGGTCGGTTATATACCTATGTTCAGTTGTCAGTTTTTCCGTCTGAGCGGCGCCGAATACGGCATAGGAGCTTCCCGTACACCAGGCTTTGACGAGAGCGGTGAATGCACCGCCGGACGTGCTCTTTTCGAGTACCTCTCGGTCGTTGACGTATCCGCCGGTAACGCGTTCGACTTTAGGGTAGAGCAGGTCTTTCGTCATTGGACACGCAGCCCGGCAGAGTCCGCAGTTAACGCATTTTTCGCGGTCGATGACCGGATATGCGAAACCTTCGGCGTCGTATTCCATGTGCATCGCGCCTTTTCCGCAGACCTGAACACAGGCGGAACAGCCGGTGCAGCTTGCTTTGCGGCTGTTATCAAGGTATGTATCCATCAAAGCTCAAGCGCTCCCTTCAGGTAATCCAGCGATTTTTCGCGTTCGGCGTGGAAGCTTTCCCACACCTGGTCATAGTCGATAGCGGGCAGTTCCTGAACATTGCTTCCGCAGACAAGGCGCTCAGGTATTCCCGCTGTGCCAAGAACATTTTCGATTTTATTCGAGCACGCCGGGCGTGTAAATACATACAGATCACGGCGAAACTGCATGGCAAATATTGCTCCGTGGAAGGAGTTGGTCACAACGCATTCGGCGTGCTTAGTCAGACCGAGGAACTCTTCAACGCCTGTATCGTATGCCATTTTGTGCTTATAAAAATTCTGTATCCGCAGACTGATCTCGACTACTTTTGCGCCGCGTTTTCTGGCAATGCGGTCGGCAAAATCCAGAAGATCTTTGTCGTAGCGGCGGGAATATACCAGAATATACGGTTTGTTTATCCTGGGTTCAGCGAGTATTTTTTCGTAATCTTCGCTGTCAAGGAGCAGAGTTGGGTCAAGGGTCTGGGTTATCGGCTTTTCGGTGCAGTCCTGGATTATTCCCGCGCCTTCCTTCTCGCGCAGCGCAATGCTGCGGAAGTTACCGAGGAGCCGTGTAAGTTCGCTGCGGTCGCTTTCCTTGAATGCATACCCTCCGGTGCTGGGAGAGTAGGTAAAATTGTGCTTCCCATGCATGCAGTCGTAATCAGCAAAGAAGCCCTTATCAAAGCCCTTGGTTTCTTCTATGTCCCAGACCGTGTCGCTTCCGCAGATATACCCGTCGAAATCAAGTTCATTGAAATTTTGTGAGGTATAGACCTTAGGAGTTTTGCGATAGTTTTTCTCCCAGAACGCGTCAAATTTCCGGTTAGCACGGTGTATTGCAGGGTAGCTGAGGCGGCAGCCCAAACGCGACAGGAAACGGCTGTCCTGCATGCTCTTCAGCGGGTCGTCGATATCGGTGAGAAGCAGCGGGTCGGTGCGGTAGTCAACAACAGTGTTGTCAACACCGAGCTTGTTCAGCGCCTGCTGGAGCGCATAACATTGCAGCATCGCGCCGAAATTCACGAAATTGTAGTATTTCGTTTGCGTTACTATGCCGTATCTGCGTTTTGTTTCCATAAGCTCCTCCGTCAGCCGCCGATCACCTGCGACTTTATCATTCGGTGTATCTTTGCGCCGTTGGATATGTAGTCTGCGCCCGGACGCTCTGTGTGCTTCTTGGGGCTTGCTTCTATCCATTCTTCAAGGGCAGAGCGGTCGTTTCCGGAGATATCCTGATACAGTACCGGCAGATCAAGCTGCTCAAACTGAGTGCATACCGAGCTTATATCGCCGTATATCATATCGCTGAGATAGATTGCCTTGAGCGTATCCGGCGTGTCGTCAAATATTCCGCTTTGGTCTGCGATGAAACGGTTCTTGATGTTCATATAGCCGTTCATCAGGGCGGGCGTCATGCTGTGTATCGTGCTTTCCATCAGGGGGTGAGGGCGCCAGAGAAGAACGCAGTCGCTGCGCTCCTTAAAGAAGTTAATCACCATCTGGAGCTTGTTAAGATACTGCTCCGGGGATTTCAGCAGGCCGGTAAGGCTGGTGTTATAAAACACCACTTTCTTGTTCTCCGTTAGTTTCAGCCATTCTTCAGGAACGCCGGTGTTTTCAGCGGTGAGAGACAGCATTTTGTCGATTTTCGGAGAGCCGGCTACAATGAACTTTTTTTCCGCTTCCTTTCTGGTGAGCAGGTCGCCGCCGAAGCGAGAAATAAACGCTTTGACATGCAGGTCGCGCATGTAATCCGTCAGTGTAACGACGCGGTCCAGATTTCTTACAGATGGCGGTGTGCAGAAAGGGATACGCGTTTTGACTTCTTCTGCGTTCTGCGGGTCGAATGGCTTCCAGACGAAATACGGAACATACACCAGCATATCGGTGTGTTTTTTCAGTTCTCCGGAATAAAAACGCGGGTCTACGCTTGTGACGAGATTGTCACCGTCGTAGGGGTTGTGTATGTATATGATATCGGGGCGTCTTTCCTCAAGGTCGTAGTTCTCGTAATGTATAACAGGCACGTCTTTCGGGAATTCTCTGCCCTCATAATGGAAATCGCCTAAGCTGTGGTCGGGATTCCGGTCGTAATATGGTATGGGTACGACATATGCGTCGCAGTCCGGGTCGGCTGAAGCTTCACGCCAGATAGATTCGAGGGAATCCCACATGCTGGACTTATACGGCATGAATAGTATCTCTAATTTGACTTTTATATCGTTTTTCAAGCTTTTCTCAGCATTGTTTAATTTTTCTTCTAAAAAAGAAAACGCCTTGTTTCCGGTCATATCGGCAATAATGCCCTCATGAACCTGATACAAAGCCTCGCAGTATTTTTCCAGATATTTCACCGCCGATGTACCGTCGCCCTCGAGGTCGTCAATAGTTGTGCCGATATCAACCGCTGCGTCCTGGCACTGAGCCATGAGATCAAGCGCTTCCTCATGTGAGCCGCGGGTCATGAGCTTCTTTATTTCGCGGTGCGCCTCGTGGAGAGAGTCGAATATTTCAAGTAGCAGTTTTTTATGTGCTTTTCTCATTTTTATCACCTGTATAATAACACAAAACAGCCCCCCGGAGAGACCCCCGAGGGGCTGAAATGCTATTTCGCTGTCAAAACAGCGCCGTTAAGCTGCGTTCAGGCAGCCATCGTCAATCCGGAAGGGATTAGCCGAGGAGCTGGAGAACGGACTGCGGCTGCTGATTTGCCTGAGCCAGCATGGACTGAGCTGCCTGCTGAAGGATGTTGTACTTGGTGTAGTTGAGCATCTCAGAAGCCATATCAGTATCACGGATAGTGGACTCTGCGTCAGTCAGGTTCTCGTTAGTTGTGGTCAGGTTCTCGATCTTGTGCTCCATTCTGTTCTGGATAGAACCGAAGGTTGCACGAACCATGGAAGTCTTGTTGATAGCGTTGTCGATCTTATCGATTGCAGCGTTAGCGTCTTCCTGGGTTGCGAGAGAGAGCTGGTCAGTACCCAGACCTCTTGCAGAGATATCGAGGTCAGCCTTGAGCTCGCCGATACCGCTGGTTACATAGGAGAAGTTGAAGTCAACTGCGTCCTTGGAACGAGCGCCTACCTGCAGTGTGATGCTGTCAGCGTAGGTCAGGTTAGCGGAGCCGTGCTGATAAGAGTTAGGAGTGGAAACACCGTTGGATACATCGATCTGACCAACGGTGTTATTAGCGAGATTACCAACTACGCCAGCAGTTACTGTGTAGACCTGCTTCAGGTTGATGGATGTAGCGGTAACAGTTACCTTAGCACCATCAATTGCTGTTACCTGCGCGCCATTTGCATCGTACAGAGTAGCAGCCTGACCATTGTGAGCAACGGTGTAGTTCTTACCGTTAATGGTAACAGTTGTGGTATCCTTATTGATAGCGTATGTGGTATCAGCGGTGATCTTACCGTCAACCTTTCCAGCTGTAACCTTCAGAGAAGCAGTGTAGGAAGTGTTGCCGATAGTGGTCTTGCCATCAAGTGCGCCAGCCTTAACCTTCAGGTTAACGCCGTCTACGTTGATGGTACCGTTTGCGCTGGAGTCAACAGAACCTGCAACTCTGCCGCTGTAGGTAAGTGTGCCAGCAGGATCAGCATTCTGGGTGTAGGTGATGGAGGGGTGAGTAGCTACCTGACCGTTGTTGTTAACAATAGTACCGTCAGCCATTGTACCGCCGTTCAGGGCAACTCTGCCGTTGAAGTCGGTATCAGCGATCTGGTTCAGTTCGTCGTTCAGCTGATCGAACTCGAGCTGGATAGCGTCACGGTCGGTGGTGTTGTCGTATGTACCGTTAGCAGACTCGGAAGCCAGCTCCTTCATTCTCTGAAGGATGGAGTGTGTTTCCTGAGCAGCGCCCTCATAGGTCTGGATCATGGAGATACCATCCTGAGCGTTTCTCTTAGCCTGGCCAAGACCGCGGATCTGAGATCTCATCTTCTCAGAAATAGCAAGACCTGCAGCGTCGTCGCCAGCGCGGTTGATTCTGTAACCGGAAGAAAGCTTCTCAGAAGACTTCTTCAGACCAGATACGTTTGTGTTCAGCTTGTTGTACGCGTTGAGAGCGTTTAAGTTGTGCTGTACTACCATTCCCATAGTAATATCCTCCTTGAATTTACGCGCCTCTGTAATCGGAATCATTCCTGTGAGGCGGTTGGTTAAAGTAATTTAGTTTCCGTCCGTCCTTATGTACACTTGGACCTTCGGAATTTTTAGCTTTTCAGCTATCACGTTTATTATATCGGCTGATTCTTTCGGAACTTTAGCGTGTTTTTAAAATTTTTTATAATTTTTTCTGAAATTTTGTTTATTTTGTATTTGCGTTTTGCTATTATAATAATGTAAACGGATATTGTCCGTACCTTTTTTGAAATTTAGGTCATAACATATTGCAATTTGGTCTGAAATGTGGTATGATAAAATATATATGTGTATTTAAAAGCACAATTTTGTATAAAATCACATAAGAAAGGGTCAACACTATGAGCAAGGTTGTAAAGTTCGGCGGGAGCTCGCTCGCCGACGCAAAGCAGTTCCGCAAGGTAGCGGATATCATTCACGCAGATCCCGAGAGAAAGTACGTCGTACCTTCTGCGCCGGGCAAGCGCTTCAAGGAGGACACCAAGGTAACAGACATGCTGTACCGCTGCTATGACGAAGTAGCCGTACAGGGCAAGGATTTCACCGAAGCCTTCGCACCCATCAGGGAGCGCTACAACGGCATTATTTCTGACCTGGGTCTTACGCTGAACCTCGACGAGGAATTCGCAAAGATCGGCGAGAACTTCAAGGCTGCTGTCGGCAGCGATTACGCGGCAAGCCGCGGCGAGTACCTCAACGGTATCGTCCTCGCGAACTACCTCGGTTTCGAGTTCATCGACGCCGCACGCGCTATCTTCTTCGACAACAAGGGCAATTTCGACGCTGACATCACCGACGCATGCCTCGGCGCGCTCCTTGACAAGACCCCGAAGGCGGTAATTCCGGGCTTCTACGGCGCAATGCCCGACGGCACCATCAAGACGTTCTCCCGCGGCGGTTCTGACTTCACAGGTTCTGTAGTTGCAAAGGCTGCAAAGGTAGACCTCTACGAGAACTGGACAGACGTAAGCGGCTTCCTGGTAGCTGACCCCCGTATCGTCGAGAACCCCGAGGGAATCAGCGTTATCACATATTCCGAGCTGCGCGAGCTTTCCTACATGGGCGCAGGCGTGCTCCACGAGGACGCTATCTTCCCGGTGAGAAGCGCGAACATTCCGATCAATATCAAGAACACCAACGCTCCGCAGGACGCAGGCACCCTCATCGTGCCGACTTCCCACGCGCCCGCAAGCGAGCATGTCATCACCGGTATCGCCGGCAAGAAGAACTTCTCGGTAATCTCCATTGAGAAGGACAGAATGAACAGCAACAAGGGCTTCCTGCGCAAGCTGCTCCAGGTTCTCGAGAACCACGATATTTTCCCGGAGCATATGCCTACCGGTATTGATACGGTCAGCGTTGTTGTCAACTCCTCCGAGCTTGACGGTCAGCGCGAGAAGCTCACAGAGCGCCTTGTTGAGGTAGTAAAGCCCGATCACTTTGAGATAATCGACGGTCTGGCTCTTATCGCAGTCGTCGGACGCGGCATGAGATCCGTAAAGGGTACTGCTACCCGCGTATTTGCGGCTCTGTCTCATGCAAACATCAATATCAGAATGATCGACCAGGGCTCCAGCGAGCTTAACATCATCATCGGTATCAACGCCGGAGATTTTGATAAGGCTATCAAGGTCATCTATGATATGTTCATTCTGAGCGAGTAATATAAAATGCCGTGGGAAGGGGCGCCGTCCTGCGTCCTTCCTGCGGCTTTGTAATTGTGCGGTTGGTGAGGTCTGAAAATGCAATGGCAGGCAGCTTTCAGCTATAGTTATTTTGAGGGGGATACGAGGAATGGATTATTCAGTTTATATGTCCGACGATGGAATGAAGAAGGGCAAACTCGGCGCTTACAAGACCCATATCATCAAGAATATCGAGAAGATAGGTCAGAAGAAGCTTGTCGTTATCGGCGGCGGCGAGGACTATGACGTGCTCATGCAGGCTCTCCAGCAGCTTCGCATGAAGAATGTCAAGGTTCCGGATATTGCATTCCGCGCGGCTAACTCGCAGGCTGAGGTCTCCGAGGATAAGGATATCCGGTTCATCGAGGAACTGAAGGGAAAGTCCGCTTCGTTCTATGCGCTGATAATCGCGCCGTATACTCCTCTTGAGGTCCAGCTTGCCGCGATGGCGGGAGTTCAGGGGACTTCCGCGGAGATAGCGGCTATACTCAAGTCCCAGTGCGGCTTTACCGAGAACGGCTACTGCGAACTCAACGAACCTTCCGGGCTTGGCATGACACTTGCGAATATGAAGCTCAGCAAGGCGCTCGGCTCCGACGGAAAGCGCGCAGGCGGTCAGGAGAACCTCACAGCGCAGCAGCTTGCCGCGTACAAGGATAAGATGAAGGGTCAGCGCTGCTTTATCCTGGGTCATTACAGCGCGAAGCTCGACGAGCTCAACGGGCTGATGAACGAGCATGCGTTCGCCTGCAACGAGTTCTGCGATTACTTCCAGAAGACCCCGCAGCGTCCGGAATTCTTCGTGCTGACCAAGGAATCCTCCTATCTGGGCAACGGAAAGTACATCGAGGGTATGGAATGCTTCATTGACGGAAGAATAAAGGTGTTCGAGGATAAGTTCAAGAAAAAGCCGACGTACTTCAACGGCCTCGGCGCGGGACTTATCAACGGGCTGCCGTCCTTCCAGAGCGTGGAGACGGTGTTTGCGACCGCGAATATGTTCCCGATGTACGCCATGATCCAGCTTGCGCTTTACATGGGATTCAGCGAGATATATCTTTACGGCTGGGACGGGCTGTTCCCGCTGAATATCGACGATAACGGCGCCGCAAGAACTCCTGCGGAGGGCGAAGCCGCCGATTATCCCGCAGGTGCAAAGGCGCTGATGGAGCAGGTCAGGAAATTCGCAGAAAGCAGCGGCTCCAGGCTGTTCAGCATGTGCGAGACCAACGGACTTTCCTGCTTTGAGAAGGTGCCGTTCGAAAGCGTCGACCTTTCCACTTCCGCGATATTCGGAAGAATATGAGCTTTACCAACTAAGGAGAACCACGAATGAGCCTTGCCGACGAACTGTTTATAGAGAACTGCCGGGACATCATAGCTAACGGCGTTTCAGATGAGGAATGCCATGTCCGCCCGCACTGGGAGGACGGCACTCCCGCCCATACGATAAAGAAATTCTGTATCGTGAACCGTTATGACCTCCAGAAGGAGTTCCCGATAATGACGCTCCGCCGGGTTTACTATCGCTCCGCCATTGATGAGATACTCTGGATATACCAGAAGAAATCCAACCGTGTGGCTGACCTTTCGTCCCATATCTGGGACGCCTGGGCGGACGAAAACGGCACCATCGGCAAGGCGTACGGCTATCAGCTCGGCGTGAAGCACCACTACCCCGAGGGAGATTTCGATCAGGTGGACAAGGTGCTGTACGACCTGAAGCACGACCCGAACAGCCGCCGTATCATGACCAACACCTACAATCACGCCGACCTCAGCGAAATGCGGCTGGCTCCCTGCGCCTATTCCATGACGTTCAACGTCACCGGGAACAGGCTCAACGCGATACTCAACCAGCGCAGCCAGGACATGCTCACCGCGAACAACTGGAACGTCTGCCAGTATGCGGCGCTGCTCATAATGTTCGCGAAATCCACAGGATTCGAGCCGGGAGAGCTTGTCCACGTCATTGCGGACGCGCACATTTACGACCGCCACATCGACGCTGTAAAGCGGCTCATTGAAAAGAAGCCCTACCCCGCTCCGGAAATGCAGGTTGAGGACATCACGGATTTTTACAAGTTCACGAAGAACAGCTTTACCGCAGTCGATTATAAGTACCACGAATTTACCGACAAGATTCCAGTCGCAATATAGCTTATATAACGGAGGTCTCGCATGGAACTCTGGGACGTTTACGATATAAACCGCAACAAGACCGGAAAAACCGCCGTGCGCGGCGAGGGACTTCCCGAGGGCGGCTATCACCTGGTGGTGCATGTCTGCATTATTGGAAGCGACGGCAGAATGCTCATTCAGCAGCGCCAGCCGTTCAAGCACGGCTTTTCGAATCTGTGGGACGTTAGCGCCGGTGGCTCTGCCGTTGCCGGAGAGACCAGCGCGGCGGCAGCCATGCGTGAGGTTCGAGAGGAGATAGGCGTAACGCTGGATTTAAACGGGGTTCGTCCGCATTATTCCGTGACCTACGGCGAGGGCTTTGACGACTGGTATGTCGTAAAGGCTGATCCGGACATTGAAAGTCTGGAGTTGCAGTACGAGGAAGTTCAGGCGGTAGGTTGGGCGTCTGAGGAGGAAGTCCTCGCCATGATAGACAGCGGCGTGTTCATTCCGTATTTCAAGGGCTATATCTCAACTATATTCAACACAGCGGACCAGTACGGTTCTATTCGCGGAAAATAATACTATAATATAACAACAACGCCCTGTCCGTTCCCGGGGCAATTCACAGAACAGAGGTAACAATGTCAGAAGAAAAGAAGCTCGCGGTGCTTATCGACAGCGATAACGTATCTGCGAAATATGCACAGTTCGTCATGAACGAGGTGCAGAAGTACGGCGTGCCGACCTACAAGAGAGTTTACGGCGACTGGGAAAAAGGCGGCAACGGCTGGCATGCTCCCGCAGTCAACTACTCGATAATGCCGGTTCAGCAGACAAGCTATGTTGCAGGCAAGAACGCCACGGATTTCTCCATGATAATCGACGCGATGGACATTCTGTACACCGGCAATGTTGACGGATTTGTGCTCGTCACCAGCGACAGCGACTTCACGCGGCTTGCGATACGCCTTCGCGAGGCAGGAAAGCTTGTGGTAGGAATAGGCGAACTCAAAACCCCGAGACCGTTCACGGTAAGCTGCCATCATTTCTGCTATCTCAACCAGATCGGCGAAATGGAAGCGAGCTGCGACGAGCCGGCTATCAGAAAGGCGGTGCTGACCTTCGTCACCGATAACAAGGACGAGCGGCTAGACCTTGCGAGGATAAGCGCGGTGCTGACCTCCAAATTCGGCAACATCAACTTTGACGAGCTGGGCTACAAGAGGTTTTCGAACTTTATCGACAGCTTCCCGGAGCTTCGCCGGAACAACACTTTTGTTTCCCTGAGAAAGAAGCGCCAGGAGCAGCCCGTTCCCGCCAGGGCGGTCGAGGCGGCAACGGAGCAGTCTATTTCCGCGGCAATGCAGGAGTACCTGAGCGAGCATGAGCCGGAAAACGACAACATGCTAAAGCTTGAGAGTTATCTCAACAGCCGTTTCGGAAAGATAGACTTTGCGAAGTTCGGCAGCGCAAGATTTGCGAGATTCATTGACAAGCTGCCGCAGTTCACGCGTACCGGCACGCTCGTAAAGCCAGCGGAGGCCGCTCCGGAAGTCACGCTTGACGCCGGGAGCTACCGCAGGGAGGTCATGACCTACGCGGGAGACAACATGCCGGACGGCGGAAATATAGGTCAGCTCAATAATCGCTTGATGAGCGCCTTCGGCAAGGATTATTTCCGTGCGCTGGGATTCGGCGATTTCAAGTCGGCGCTGAGCTCGGTGGGCGAGGTCAGGGTCGACGGAAACAAGGTGTTCCTTGCGGAAGCTGTTAAGCCGGAGCCTGCCGTAAAACCCGCCGGAATGCCCGGACCGGACGAGAAAGCGGTATTCGCGAGGATCCAGAAGTACGCAGCGGAGAACATGCCGGACGGCGGAAACCTGGGTCAGCTCAACAACGAGCTTATGGCGGCGTACGGAAAGAGCTACATTGACGATATGGGCTATGGGGATTTCAGGGCGCTGTTATCTTCCGTTCCGGATATAAAGATCAGCAAGAATCGCGCGTTTTCTCTGGTTCAGCCGGTGATAAACGCGGTTGCCCCCGCTGAATCGGCGAAGTCCGCAAAGCCTGAAAAGCCCGAGAAATCGGAAACTCTGCCCCGGGATACTAAGTCCACAGCGGAAAAGGTGGCTGAGGTCATCGCGGAGGTCAATGCACCGTCAGCAGCCGAAGGCTCCGAAAACTCAGTGATGGTTGAGGACGCAGAGAAAGCGGAGAGCGCAGAAAATGCAGCTGCTGCGGAGGATTCCGGAAACATTTCAAACAACGACAACCCTGGGCGTTCTAAGAAGGACAAGACGGCAAAGTCCGCTAAGTCTGACGATGAGGAAAGCGCTGAAGATTCCGCAAACGCCGATAACGCTTCCGAATCCGCAGAGCCTGCCGGAACTGAGGATCAGACGGAAAAGCCCGAGATAAACGCAGTCAAGCGCGAGGTGCTTCAGTTCGTTGCGGGTTCGGAAAAGGGCGGTTCGCTCTCCGGGCTTGGAAGAGACCTTTCCGGCAAATACGGCAAGGATTTCCTCAAGGAGCTTGGCTTCACCTCAATGAGAAAGCTTGCGGCTGAGATAAGCGGAATAGTAATCAGAAACAACAAGCTGTATATCAGCGATGAATTCGCGAAGCAGACCGAGGAGATCGAGCAGTTCGTCAACGAGTTCGCACGCGCCGAGGGAAGCCACAGCATAAGAGCGCTGGGCATACAGCTCAAGGAGAGATTCGAGGGCTTCGATTTCAGAAATTACGGTTTCGCGAGGTTCACGGATTTCATCAATGCGATAGACGGCGTGAAAGCAGACAGATATCACGTCCGCGCGGTGGAGCAGGGATAAATAAATTACCGTGAGGTTTTTGGAATGAAAAAGGACATCATTTTCAGTCTGTCGTCGCCGTACCGCGATGATTTCAGAGTGACGGGCTACCGCTTCGGCAAGGGGGAAAAGTCCTGCTGTATTATAGGCTCTCTTCGCGGAAACGAGATACAGCAGCTTTATATGTGCAGTCAGCTTGTCAAAACGCTGGAGGCTCTTGAGCGTAAGGGGGATATCGCCTACGACCGGGAGATACTGATAATACCGTCGATAAACAGTTACGGCACGAATATCGGAAAGCGGTTCTGGTGCCTCGACAACACGGATATCAACAGAATGTTCCCCGGCGACCCTGACGGAGAGACCACGGAACGCATCGCGGCAGGTATCTTTAAGGAGATATGCAAGTATCAGTACGGCGTGCAGTTTGCGAGCTTCTATATTTCGGGAATGTTCATTCCGCACGTCCGCATGATGAAAACCTGCAAGGAAAACACCAGCCTTGCAAATCTGTTCGGACTTCCTTACGTGGTGCTGAGAACCCCGACGGCGATGGATCAGTCCACGCTGAATTTCAACTGGCAGGTCGGCGGGACGGCGGCGTTTTCGGTCTACACCAACGCCACCGAGAGTATAGACGAGGCTTCCGCTGAACTGGGAGTTTCCGCGGTGCTGAGATTTCTGTCGAGAATGGGAATAATCAAGTACAAGTGCCACGGCGGCTACATGGGAACCATCATCGACGAGGACGACATGATGAACGTCACCTGCGGAGCGGCGGGAATTTACCGCAGCCTCCACAAAATCGGCGACGAGGTGGAGAAGGGCGATATCCTTGCCCAGATAATTCATCCGTACGAGGGAAATGTAATCAGCGAGGTGAAAGCTCCCGCCGATGGCATACTGTTCTTTGCGCATGAAAGCCCTCTGGTAATGGAGAATACCATTGTATTCAAGATGATCAAGCGGCTGCACAAATAATGTTAAAGGACTGCGTTCGCAGTCCTTTTTGTTTCGGGTCAAGAATCCTGAGCGCGAAAGAGTATAATTATATTATAAATAGTATAAAATCGGGTTTGATTTGTATACTAAAAGTTGATTGCATCGCTATTTATGCGCTGAGTTCATCAATTGAAGATGCTTTTGTGCAAAATGTATAACAAACTGCTGCAAAAGGCTGCAAAAATTCTACACTGAATTTTTCTCAAAATCCTTGCAATTGGCGTTGTTATGTGGTAAAATAACTGTTGGCGGCTGTACTGATGATGTAATTCGATCGGGAACAGCCTATTACAAGAAGGCATAGCGATGATGCCGGAGGTTGCGCGGCTCTGACCGCGGTAATTTCGGCGGAGTATGTCGGACATGCTAGTCCGGCGGAAGAAGATTTACAGAAAACGTGAGTTTCTTCCCGGTGTCGCTGTTAAAGTGTCCGGGATATCCTGGATAACTAACAAGCGGGTGTCGGTCAAAAGAAACACACGGCACAGTGGATTTTTCAAAACAGCTTTTGCCAGCACACTACTAACAGAAGGGGTTGAAAAATCATGGCAGCAAATGAGAAGGTAAGGATCAAGATCAAGGGCTACGAGCACAGCGTAGTTGACGCAGCAGCCAAGAAGATCGTAGAGGCAGCTACACACAACGGCGCGAGAGTTGCAGGTCCGATCCCGCTTCCTACAAGCAAGGAAGTAGTTACTATCCTGAGAGCGGTTCACAAGTACAAGGATTCTCGTGAGCAGTTCGAGCTGAGAACTCATAAGCGTCTTATCGACGTTATCCGTCCCTCAGCAAAGGCGATCGAAGCTCTCCAGACACTGGAGCTTCCCGCAGGCGTAGAGATTTCAATGGATATCTGATCATAGAGAGCATTGGAGTTATGTTGGGCGGTAAAACGCTCAACCACTAACCACGCACCATTCCGGTGCATGGTCATGTCGGGAGTTATCCCGACCAATAACCAAAGGAGGATTAGCCGCAATGACAAAGGCAATCATCGGCAAGAAGATCGGCATGACACAGATCTTCGACGAGGCAGGCAAGGTCGTTCCCGTAACAGTTATCGAAGCGGGTCCCTGCGTAGTAGTTCAGAAGAAAACTACTGAGAACGACGGCTACGAGGCAGTTCAGCTCGGCTTCGGAGATGTTACTCCCAAGCACCTCAACAAGCCTGAACAGGGCCACTTCAAGAAGAACGACGTAGCGTTCAAGAAGACACTTAAGGAGTTCCGTCTGGACGACATCAGCGCAGTAAACGTTGGCGATGTTCTGAAGGCTGACGTTTTCGCTGAGGGCGACGTTATCGACGTTGCAGGCGTAAGCAAGGGCAAGGGCTTCACAGGTGCCATCAAGCGTCACAACCAGCACAGACTCAAGGAGACCCACGGTTCTGGTCCTGTTGCTAGACAGGCAGGCTCCATGGGCGCATGCTCCAGCCCGTCCAGAATCTTCAAGGGCAAGGGCATGGCAGGTCACATGGGTGCTGAGAACGTTACTGTTCAGAACCTGGTAGTTGTAAAGGTTGACGTTGAGAACAACCTCATCGCTGTTAGAGGCGCGGTTCCCGGCCCTAAGGGCGGCGTTGTTACTATCGTCAACGCAGTTAAAGCATAAGGGAGGAGGACGATAATTATGCCTAAGATCAATGTTGTAGATATGGCGGGTAAGGTCGTTTCCGAGCTTGAGCTTAACGAAAACGTATTCGGTATCGAGCCGAACAAGACCGCAATGCACTCCGTTGTAGTCAATTACCTCGCAAACCAGCGTCAGGGTACTCAGTCCACACTTACCAGAACAGAGGTAAGCGGCGGCGGCAGAAAGCCCTGGAGACAGAAGGGTACCGGTCATGCAAGACAGGGTTCCACAAGATCTCCTCAGTGGAGACACGGTGGTATCGCCCTCGGCCCGAAGCCCCGTTCCTACAGATTCACTCTGAACAAGAAGGTAAGAAAGCTTGCAATGCTCTCCGCTCTTTCCGCTAAGGTAAGCGCAAACGAGATGGTAGTTGTAGACGCTATCAAGACCGACGAGTTCAAGACCAAGACTATGGTTGCTATGCTCAAGGCTCTCGAGGCTGAGAAGAAGACTCTCATCGTTCTCGATGCTGTTGACGCTAAGGTTATCAAGTCCGCTGCAAACATCGAGGGTGTTAAGACTACTCAGTACAACACTCTCAACGTATATGACATTCTCAACTGCGACAAGTTCGTAATCGTTGAGGGCGCTGTCAAGAAGCTCGAGGAGGTGTACGCATAATGAAGGCTGCTCAGGATATCATTATCAAGCCCATCATCACAGAACACAGCATGGAGGCTCTTGCTTCCGGCAAGTACACTTTCAAGGTTGCCAAGGACGCTAATAAGATCGAGATCGCTAAGGCTGTCGAGACACTCTTCAAGGGTGTTAAGGTAGCAAAGGTGAACACCATCTCCGTTCGCGGCAGACTCAAGAGAATGGGCAGAACTGCTGGTTATACTTCCGATTGGAAGAAGGCAGTCGTTACCCTCGCAGAAGGCTCCAAGACCATTGAGTTCTTCGACGGAATGATTTAAGTAAGGAGTGAAACGAAATGGCTATTAAGAATTACAAGCCCGTCAATAACAGCCGTCGTGGCATGACTGTTACTGATTACAGCGGCTTATCAAAGGTAGCTCCTGAAAAGTCACTTCTGGAGCCCGTTAAGAAGACCGCAGGCCGCAACAGCTACGGCAGAATCACCGTTAGACATATCGGCGGCGGCAACAGAAAGAAGTATCGTGTTATCGACTTCAAGAGAGATAAGCAGGGCATGAACGCTACTGTTACCACTCTTGAGTACGATCCTAACAGATCTGCTTTCATCGCTCTCGTTACCTATGAGGACGGCGAGAAGAGATATATCATCGCTCCTGACGGCCTGAAGGTCGGCGACACCGTTCGCGCAGGCAGCGACGCTGATATCAAGCCCGGCAACGCTCTTGCACTGGCTGATATCCCTGTTGGTACCGTTATCCACAACATCGAGATGCACCCCGGTAAGGGCGCTCAGATGGTTCGTTCTGCTGGTAACATGGCTCAGCTCATGGCTAAGGAGAACGGCATGGCTCTTATCCGTCTTCCCAGCGGCGAGCTGAGAAACGTTGCAGTCAACTGCATGGCTTCCATCGGTACCGTTTCTAACCTCGACCACGAGAACGTTAACCTCGGTAAGGCTGGTAGAACTCGTCACCTCGGCGTTCGTCCGACTGTTCGCGGTTCCGTAATGAACCCGAACGACCACCCGCACGGTGGTGGTGAGGGTAAGTCCCCTGTTGGACGTCCCGGCCCTGTAACTCCTTGGGGCAAGCCTGCTCTTGGCTACAAGACCAGAAGCACCAAGAAGTCCTCTAACAAGTTCATCGTTAAGAGAAGAAACTCCAAGTAATCCCGGTTCGCTTTGCTCCCCTGCCCCGCGCAGGGTGAGAAAGCACCATGATACCATAACCCAAAAGTTGCTGTTAATAAGAACAGCGTTGCACATCATTAATAAGGTTGTGCGTAAAACGTCATCGGCGAGTGCCGCTGCTCATTAACTTGCAGCTAAACTTGAAAGGAATTATTTAGACATGGGAAGAAGTATTAAAAAGGGACCTTACGTCCAGGAAGCTCTCTACAAGAGAGTTCTGGCAATGAACGAAGCAGGAGAGAAGAAGGTTCTCAAGACATGGAGCCGTTCCTCTACAATATTCCCTGACTTCGTAGGTCACACATTCGCAGTTCACGATGGCAGAAAGCATGTTCCGGTATATGTTACCGAGGATATGGTCGGCCACAAGCTCGGTGAGTTCGCTCCCACCAGAACCTTCAAGGGTCACGTTGGAAGCAAGACCACAGGCAAGAAGTAAGGAGGAGAAATAATGGAAGCTAGAGCTGAACTCAGACAGGTCCGCATTTCTCCGAGAAAGGTCGGCATCGTTCTCGACCTCATCAGAAACAAGCCTGTTGAAATCGCATTCGCAACTCTCAAGAACACCCCCAAGTCCGCTTGTGAGCCTCTCGAGAAGCTCCTGAAGTCCGCTGTTGCTAACGCAGAGAACAATCACAACATGGACACCAGCCGCCTTTACGTTTCCGAAGCATTCGTAGGCGCAGGCGTAACACTCAAGCGTTTCAGACCGAAGGATCACGGACGCGCTCACAGAATTCTCAAGAGAACGTCTAACATCGTGCTGGTTGTTAAAGAAGCGGAATAAGGAGGAGAATAACAATGGGACAGAAGGTTAATCCACATGGTCTCAGAGTGGGTGTAATCAAGGATTGGGATTCTCGCTGGTTCGCGAGCAAGGCAACCTTCGGTGATACACTCGTTGAAGACTATAAGATCCGTGAGCTTCTGAAGAAGAAGCTTTACAAGGCTGGCGTTCCCTCGATCGAGATCGAGAGATCCGGCGATAAGGTAACTATCTGCATCTCCTGCGCAAAGCCCGGTATGGTTATCGGCGCTAAGGGCGCAGAGGTTGACAAGCTCAAGGCTGAGATGGAGAAGTTCACCGGCAAGAAGGTAGACATCAAGATCATCGAGGTAAAGAACCCCGATATGAACGCTCAGCTCGTTGCAGAGAACATCGCGCAGCAGCTCGAGGGCCGTGTTTCCTTCAGACGTGCTATGAAGTCCGTTATCGGCAGAACCATGAAGTCCGGCGCTAAGGGTATCAAGACCATGGTAGCTGGCCGTCTGGGCGGTGCCGAGATCGCTCGTACCGAGAGCTATCACGAGGGTACAATCCCGCTTCAGACTCTCCGTGCTGACATCGACTACGGCGTAGCAAGAGCAAACACAACTTACGGCGTTATCGGCGTTAAGGTTTGGATCTACAAGGGCGAAGTCCTCAAGGGCGAGCTTCCTGTTCAGAGAGCAGAGAGACCCGACAGACGCAGACGCGACGACAGAAACAATGGCAGAGGCCGCGACGACAGACGTCCTCGCAGAGAAAGAGCACCTAGAAGAGAAGGGGGTAACGACTAATGCTGCTTCCTAAGAGAGTAAAGTACAGAAGAGTACAGAGAGGCCGCCGTACCGGTATCGCCACAAGAGGCAACAAGGTATCTAACGGTGAGTATGGCCTGCAGGCACTTGAGGCTGCATGGATCAAGTCCAATCAGATCGAGGCTGCCCGTATCGCAATGACTCGTTACATCAAGCGTGGCGGTCAGGTATGGATCAAGATATTCCCCGACAAGCCCGTAACTGATAAGCCCCTCGGAGTTCGAATGGGTTCCGGTAAGGGCGCTCCCGAGTACTGGGTAGCTGTAGTAAAGCCCGGCAGAGTTATGTTTGAGATCGCCGGCGTTCCTGAGGAGACCGCACGCGAGGCTATGCGTCTTGCAATGCACAAGCTCCCGATTAAGTGCAAGTTTGTTAAGAAGGAAGACGGAGGTGAGCTTTAATGAAGGCTTCAGAACTGGTATATCTCTCGGAGACAGAGCTCGACACTAAGCTCGCTGAACTCAAGCAGGAGCTTTTCAACCTGCGCTTCCAGCTTGCCGTTAACCAGCTCGACAACCCCACAAGAATCAAGGCTGTCAAGAAGGATATCGCACGCATCAAGACCATTCAGCGTCAGCGTGAGATCGCGGCAAACAATTAAGGAAGGAGGATAAGAACTAAACATGGAAAGAGCTTTAAGAAAGACCAGAGTTGGTAGAGTAGTAAGCAACAAGATGGACAAGACTATCGTCGTAGCCATCGAGGACAATGTTCGTCATCCTCTTTACAAGAAGATCGTGAAGCGTACAATCAAGCTGAAGGCTCATGATGAACAGAACACATGCGGAATAGGCGACAGAGTTGAGATCATGGAGACTCGCCCCCTTTCCAAGGATAAGAGATGGCGCCTTGTTAACGTCATCGAGCGCGCTAAGTAATTCTACGAAAGGAGTAGCATAACATGATCCAGATGCAGACACTGCTCAAGGTCGCTGACAACACCGGCGCCAAGGAGCTTATGTGTATCAGAGTGCTCGGCGGTACCCGCAGAAAGTATGCGAATATCGGCGACGTTATCATTGCTTCCGTCAGAAAAGCTACACCCGGCGGCGTTGTAAAGAAGGGCGACGTAGTTAAGTGCGTTGTCGTTCGTTCCGCAAAGGGTCTCAGACGTGACGACGGAACATATATCCGCTTCGATGAAAACGCAGCGGTTATCATCAAGGAGGACAAAAATCCGAAGGGAACTCGTATTTTTGGGCCGGTAGCAAGAGAGCTGCGCGACAAGGACTTCACAAAGATCCTGTCCCTCGCTCCCGAAGTACTTTAAGGAGGACCTGCCGATTATGAATAGCTTAAATATTAAAACCGGTGATAAGGTTCAGGTTATCAGCGGCGCTGATAAGGGCAAGCAGGGTAAGATCGTTACCGTTTCCGCTAAGGAGAACAAGGTTATCGTCGAAGGCGTTAACATGGTAACAAAGCACGTTAAGCCCAAGCAGGCCGGTCAGCTCGGCGGCAGAGTTCAGGCTGAGGGTGCGCTCTACGCGTCCAAGGTTCAGCTCGTTTGCCCCAAGTGCGACAAGCTTACAAGAGTCGCTCACAAGATTGAGGATGGCAAGAAGATCAGAGTTTGCAAGCACTGCGGCGCAGAGCTCAAGTACTGATATTGCCTGAGATCGGTCGGATACAAGGAATGCTCCCTCGCTGGAGCGGAGCATTAAAATCCGGCTGTCAGATAGGAGTATTGATATGGCAAGAATGAAGGATTTCTACAAGGAAACCGTTGCCCCCGCGCTCTTCAAGAAGTTCGGCTACAAGTCTGTTATGCAGATCCCGAAGCTTGACAAGATCGTTGTAAACGTTGCTTGCGGCGAGGCAAAGGAAAATCACAAGATCATTGAGAACGTTATGTCTGAGCTCGCTCAGATCACTGGTCAGAAGCCGGTTGAGTGCCGTTCCAAGAAGGCAGTCGCTAACTTCAAGCTCAGAGAGGGTCAGGTCATCGGTGTTAAGGTAACACTGAGAGGCGAGATCATGTACGAGTTCCTCGACAGACTGTTTAACGTTGCTCTCCCCCGTGTACGCGACTTCAGAGGTATCAACGCTAATTCCTTCGACGGCAGAGGTAACTACTCTTTCGGTCTGAAGGAGCAGATCATCTTCCCGGAGATCGACTTCGACAAGATCGAGGCTACACGCGGCATGGACATCAACTTTGTAACTACTGCAAAGACTGATGAGGAAGCAAGAGAGCTGCTCACCCTGATGGGCGCTCCTTTTGAGAAGTAAGAAAGGACGAAGGAAAACTTATGGCTAAGAAGTCAATGATAGCTAAGCAGCAGAGAGCGCCGAAATTTTCCACTCGCGCCTACAACAGATGCAAGATCTGCGGCAGACCCCATTCTTATATGCGCAAGTTCGGCATCTGCAGAATCTGCTTCAGAGAGCTTGCTTATAAGGGTCAGATCCCTGGCGTGAAGAAGGCAAGCTGGTAATAACCACAGGAACGTCGATCTAATCAGTTCCATCACAATTTGTTCCCTCGCCGGGCGGGTTTTGTTTCAATAAAAGCCCGGCTTAAATATCAGCTCCGATAAGGAGCAATCATGTAAGTACGACGGACAATTCGGTTCCGTAACGGCTTTCGTATAGGAGGTAAACGAATGCAGATCACTGATACCATCGCAGATATGCTTACGAGAATCCGTAACGCAAACTCCGCGAAGCACGCCTCTGTTGATATCCCCGCGTCCAACCTCAAGAAGCAGATAGCTCAGATCCTTCAGGACGAGGGCTACATCAAGAGCTTCAAGGTTATTGACGACAAGAAGCAGGGCATCATCAGAGTCAATCTCAAGTACACAGACACTAGAGCTCAGGTAATCACCGGCCTCCGCCGTGTTTCCAAGCCCGGTCTGAGAATCTACTCTAACTGCAAGGATATGCCTAAGGTAATGAAGGGCCTCGGTATTGCTATCGTGTCCACTTCCAAGGGCATCATGACTGACAAGAAGGCTCGCGAGCTCAATGTCGGCGGCGAAGTCCTTGCGTTCATCTGGTAAGGAGGAATAGTAATATGTCAAGAATTGGTAAGAAGCCCGTTGCTATTCCCGCAGGTGTGGAAGTAAATATCGACGGCTCCGTAGTTACAGTAAAGGGCCCCAAGGGCACCCTCACTAAGGAATTCAATCACCTTATGAAGATCTCCAAGCAGGGCGACGAGGTTATCGTTGAGCGTCCTGACGAGGAGAACCTCAGCAAGTCCCTCCACGGTCTGACAAGAACCCTGATCCACAACATGGTTGAGGGTGTTACAAACGGCTTCTCCAAGGAGCTGAAGATCAACGGTGTAGGTTACAGATGCCAGAAGAGCGGTAAGAACGTTACTCTGACACTCGGTTACTCTCACCCCGTTATCGTATCCGACTCCGACGATATCACTCTCGATGTTCCGGATCCCAACACCATCATCGTAAAGGGTATCGACAAGCAGAAGGTTGGTCAGATCGCTTCTGAGATCAGAGGCAAGCGTCCTCCCGAGCCTTACAAGGGCAAGGGCATCAAGTATGCAAACGAAGTTATCCGCCGCAAGGAAGGTAAAGCAGGTAAGGGTAAGAAGTAATTCCCACAACGAAAGGACTGAAAATAAATGGTTAAAATTATCGACAAGAACAAGAGCAGAATCCGCCGTCACAAGCGTGTTCGTTCTAAGATCACCGGTACCGCAGAGTGCCCGCGTCTTAACGTTTTCCGTTCTTCTCAGCACATTTACGCTCAGGTCATTGACGACGTAAAGGGCGTTACACTTGCAGCTGCTTCTTCCACCGAGAAGGGCTTCGAGGGCTTCGGCGGCAATGTTGAGGCTGCTAAGAAGGTCGGCCAGATGATCGCCGAGAAGGCTAAGGCTGCTGGTATCACCGATGTTGTTTTCGACAGAGGCGGTTATGTATACCACGGCAGAGTCGCTGCTCTCGCTGAAGGCGCAAGAGAAGGCGGACTTAATTTCTAATAAGGAGGGACACAGACTTGGCACTTTTAGACGCAAACAATTACGAGCTCAACGAGAAAGTTGTTGCTATAAACCGCGTTTCCAAGACCGTTAAGGGCGGACGTATCATGAAGTTCTCCGCTCTGGTAGTTGTCGGCGACGGCAACGGCGTTGTAGGCTTCGGCATGGGCAAATCCAACGAAGTTCCGGACGCTATCCGCAAGGGTCTCGAGGACGCTAAGAAGAATCTTCACAAGATCGCCCTCAAGGGAACCACAATTCCCCACGAGGTTACTGGTAAGTTCGGTGCAGGCGCAGTTCTGATGCGTCCGGCTCCTGAGGGTACCGGCGTTATCGCAGGCGGCCCTGTTCGTGCAGTCATCGAGATGGCAGGCATCAAGAACATCCGTACAAAGTCACTGCGTTCCAACAACCCCTGCAACGTTGTTCGCGCAACAATGGAGGGTCTGACTTCGCTCAGAACCGCAGAGGAAGTTGCTGCTCTCAGAGGCAAGACCGTTAAGGAAATTGTAGGCTAAGCAGTACGAAAGGAAGAATAACATGGCTCTTAAAATCACACTTGTACGCTCTTTAAACAGCTGCAAGAAGAATCAGATCGCCACTGCGTATTCCCTTGGACTGCGCAAGATCAATTCTGAGACTACCCAGCCTGACAACGAGGCTACTAAGGGTAAAATCAAGACTATCGCTCACCTTGTAAAGGTTGAAGAGGTTTGATTTCAACGGGACGCCCGGTTCGCGCCGGGAGGTTCCCACAAATTCTAATTACACTTAATCCACATTTACTAGGGGGTGCAAAGTTATGAAGCTTTACGAATTACAGCCCGCTGAAGGCTCTGTAAAGGACGTTAAGCGTATCGGCCGTGGTCATGGTTCCGGCAACGGCAAGACAGCCGGCAAGGGACACAAGGGTCAGAAGGCTCGTTCCGGCGGTTCTATCAGACCTGGCTTTGAAGGCGGTCAGATGCCTCTCCAGAGAAGAATTCCTAAGAGAGGTTTCCACAACATCTTTGCGGTTGAGTATGCAACTGTAAACGTATCCGACCTGGAGGCACGTTTTGAGAACGGTGCCGTTGTTGACGCTGCTGCTCTTGTTGAGAGCGGTGCGATTAAGAACGCTAAGGACGGTATCAAGATCCTGGGCAACGGCGAACTCACAAAGAGCCTTACTGTTAAGGCAGCTAAGTTCACCGCTGGCGCACAGGAAAAAATTGAAAAGGCAGGCGGAAAGGCTGAGGTGATCTAATGTTTCAGGTCTTTCGTAATGCGTGGATGGACACGCAGCTGCGTAAAAAGATTTTGTACACACTGTTCATCATCGTCCTGTTCCGTTTAGGCTCCAACATTTTCGTTCCCTTCCTTGACAACTCCGCTATCAGCACAATGATGGGCGGTGCGTCGCTGCTGAATTACCTCGATGTAATGACAGGCGGCTCGCTCGGTAAGGGTACTCTGCTGGCAATGTCGATCACGCCTTATATCAATGCGTCGATCATTATCCAGCTTCTTGCTGTCGCTATCCCTCCTCTGGAAAAGCTCCAGAAAGAGGGAGAGGAAGGCAGAAAGAAACTCAATACGATCACCAAGTTTACGTCGCTTGCGCTGGCTATACTTCAGGCTATTGCGTTCTATTTCACGCTGAGAAACGGTTACAACGATTCCAACGGAGTTCACACCGCGATCCTCAAGTACGGCGATGTCCGTGAAGCGAACCCCGACATGTTCGCAGTCGTTCTTTCCGCAATCGTTATCGTTGCCTGCTTCGTTGCGGGTGCGTCAATGATTATCTGGCTGGGCGACCGAATCAATGAAAAGGGTATCGGCAACGGTATCTCTATGATACTTTTCGCAGGTATCGTCTCTGGTCTCCCCAATGCAGTAACATACTTCGTATCGCTCTGCAAGGAGAACCTCGCAAACATCGGCTTCGTTCTGCTCGCTATTGTGATCTTCATTGCAATGGTATGGTTCGTTATCATGATGACCAACGCAGAGCGCAGAATCCCGGTTCAGTACGCTAAGCGCGTAGTCGGCAGAAAGATGTACGGCGGTCAGTCGACACACATTCCGATCAAGGTTGCGATGTCCGGCGTTATGCCTATCATCTTTGCAATGTCGCTGATGAGCCTTCCCCAGACTATCCTGTTCTTCTTCGGAATCAACGGAACAGGCGACACCTTCTGGGATGGCTTCGTAAGACTGTTCAGCCAGAGCAGTCCGCTGTATGCAGTGATCTACTTCCTGCTCATCATCGCATTCAACTATTTCTATGTTTCCATTCAGTACAATCCTGTTGAGATCGCAAACAACCTGAAGAAGAATAACGGTGCGATCCCTGGCTACAGACCGGGCAAGCCCACTTCTGACTTCATCTATAACTCTCTCAACAAGATCACATTGATCGGCGCGATATTCCTCGGAATCGTCGCTATATTCCCGATCATTCTGGCGCTCTGCGTACCCTCGCTTCAGGGTATCAGCATCGGCGGCACAACGATCCTGATCGTTGTCGGCGTCGCACTTGAGACCGTAAGATCTCTCGAGAGCCAGATCATGATGCGTCATCACCCCGGCTTCCTTGATTAAAAAAGTCCCCATGCCTGCCGGACTTCCGGCGGGCTGAGGGGTTTCTTCCAGACGACACGTTGCGAATAGGAGAACACCATGAATCTGATTTTTTTAGGCGCTCCGGGCGCAGGTAAGGGTACCCAGGCTGAGGTAGTCTGCAAAGAGCTGAATATCCCGGCTATCTCCACTGGCAATATGCTCCGCGAGGCGGTCAAGAACGGCACACCCGCTGGTCTTGCTGCTAAGGCGTATATGGACAGAGGCGACCTCGTTCCTGACGAAGTTGTAATCGGTATCCTTAAGGACAGGATCGCAGAGGACGACGCAAAGAACGGCTTCATTCTCGACGGCTTCCCCAGAACTGTTGCACAGGCTGAGGCGCTTGAGAAGATGGGCGTGAACATCGACAAGGTTGTTGAGATCCACGTTCCTGACGAGGCTATCACAGCAAGAATGTCCGGCAGACGCGTTTGCGAGGGCTGCGGAAATTCTTATCACATTCAGTATAAGCCCACTAAGGTGGAGGGCATCTGCGACGCATGCGGCGCAAAGGTCGTTCAGAGAGTTGACGACAAGCCCGAGACCGTTATCAGCCGTCTCAAGACATATCACGAGAAGACAGCTCCCCTCAAGGATTTCTATGCTGCGAAGGGCAAGCTCGTGACCGTCGAGGGTCAGGACGAGATCTCCGAGACCTCCAAGCTGACGCTGGCTGCTATAAAGGGCTGATCTAAAAAGAAAAGCGTGACTATAAATGATTACAATTAAGAATCCAACAGAGCTTAAAGCTATGCTCAAAGCCGGTGAGCTCGCCGCCCAGGCGCTCGAACTCGCAGGCAGGAACGCTGTTCCAGGCATCTCAACATGGGAACTGGACAGGATCGTCAACGATTACGTTGTATCTCATGGCGGCTCATCGCCGTGCAAGGGCTATTGCGGATTTCCGGGGCATAACTGCTTCTCTATAAACGAGCAGCTGATCCACGGTATCCCCTCCAAGAAGGTTATCCTTCACGAGGGCGATATAATTTCCTGTGATATCGTTGCTGAACTCAACGGTTTCATGGGCGACAACACCAAGACCTTCAGGGTAGGAAAGGTTTCGGAGGAAGCTGACAGACTGCTGAAAGTCACCGAGGAAGCAATGTTCAAGGGCATTGAACAGGCGGTGGCAGGAAACAGGATCGGCGATATCTCGAATGCTATCCAGTCCCACGTTGAAGCCAACGGGTATGCGGTTTGCCGTAAGTATATAGGTCACGGGATCGGGCGTGAGATGCACGAGGATCCGGAGGTCCCGAATTTCGGACGCGCCGGAAGAGGTCCGAGGCTGTGCCAGGGAATGACGATCGCCATTGAACCGATGGTGAATACAAACTCCCCTGACAACATCACCCTCAAGGACGGCTGGACGGTAGTCACTACCGACGGCAGCCTCTCAGCTCACTTCGAAAATACTGTTGCCATCACAGACGGTGCGCCGATAATTCTCACGCAGCCGGAACACTGATCATATGGATATAACAACAGGCATGGTAATAATCAGCGCCGCGGGGCACGACAAGGGACAGTGGTTCCTGGTCACCGGCGTTGACGGCAGGTACGCCTACCTGGCCGATGGCAAGGAGCGAAAGCTCGCCGCCCCGAAAAAGAAGAACCTGAAACATGTCCGTGCGACCGGTCAAGCACTTTCCGCTGACGGTATGACGGATAAAAGGCTGAGGACCGCACTCCGCGGACTGAGCCGGAGCATCGCCGAGGAGAGTGAATAGCTTGTCTAAAGAAGATGTATTAGAAGTTGAGGGCGTTATTCTGGAAGCACTGCCCAACGCACAGTTCAAAGTAGAGCTTTCAAACGGTCATAAGATCTTAGCACACATCAGCGGCAAGCTGAGAATGAACTTCATTCGAATCCTGCCCGGTGACAAAGTGACCGTTGAAATGTCGCCTTACGACCTGACCAAAGGCAGGATCACATGGCGTGCCAAGTGATCCAGGCAGAGTAAACTATCCTAAAGGAGGGTATTTCAATGAAAGTTAGACCTTCAGTAAAGCCTATTTGCGATAAGTGCAAGGTTATCAAGCGCAAGGGTAAAGTTATGGTTATCTGTGTTGAACCTAAGCACAAGCAGAGACAGGGCTGATAAGTTCTGAATTCCATTCAAGAGGAGGAAAAAGTATGGCAAGAATTGCTGGCGTAGACCTGCCCAAGGAAAAGCGCGTAGAGATCGGTCTTACCTATGTTTACGGCATCGGCAGAAAGTCTGCAAATGATATCCTGGCTAAGGCCGGCGTAAATCCTGACACCCGCGTCAAGGATCTTACCGACGAGGAAGAAGCCAAGATCCGTGAAGTTATCGACCACGGATATCTCGTAGAGGGTGACCTCAGAAGAACTGTTGCACTCAACATCAAGCGCCTCGTTGAGATCAACTGCTTCCGCGGAACCCGTCATCGCAAGGGTCTTCCCTGCCGCGGTCAGAGAACCAAGACCAACGCTAGAACTCGCAAGGGTCCGAAGAAGACTATTGCTAACAAGAAGAAGTAATCACAGAAAGGTGGTATAATAATGGCAGCAACCAAGGGCAAGCAGCAGGTTGTACGCAGACGTCGTGAGCGTAAGAACATCGAGAACGGTGCGGCTCATATCCAGTCTACATTCAACAACACAATCGTTACTATTACCGACCTTCAGGGCAACGCTCTTTCATGGGCAAGCGCCGGCGGACTGGGCTTCAGAGGCTCCAGAAAGTCCACACCGTTCGCAGCTCAGACAGCAGCAGATGTTGCAGCTAAGGCAGCTATGGAGCACGGTCTCAAGACTGTTGAGGTTTTCGTTAAGGGCCCCGGCGCAGGTCGTGAGGCAGCTATCAGAGCTCTTCAGGCAGCAGGTCTTGAGGTTAAGCTCATCAAGGACGTAACTCCGATCCCCCACAACGGATGCCGTCCCCCCAAGAGAAGACGTGTTTGATCACTGAACAGAACCGAGCTGTTCGTTTACTCGGCGTCGGCATAGCAGGCTACCTGCAAAGCCGATATTACTATTGAATAACGGAGGAAAATTACAATGGCAGTTAATCGCGATCCGATTTTAAAGAGATGCAGAGCACTTGATCTCAGCCCCGCAGTTCTGGGCTATGACAAGAAGTCCAACAGAAACCCCAACGGCAACAAGAGAAAGAAGGAATCTGAGTACGCTTCCCAGCTCAAGGAGAAGCAGAAGCTCAAGTTCATCTACGGCGTTCTCGAGAAGCAGTTCTACCACTACTATGAGCTGGCTACCAAGGAAGAGGGCATCGCCGGTGAGAACCTTCTGAAGCTCCTCGAGTCCAGACTCGACAACGTTGTTTTCAGAATGGGCATGGCTTGCACAAGACGCGAAGCTCGTCAGCTCGTTTCTCACGGTCATTTCTGTGTGAACGGCAAGAGAGTTGATATCCCTTCCTACAGAGTTAAGGTAGGCGACGTTATCTCCCTGCACGAGAACAGCAAGAAGAGCAAGAAGTTCGAGCAGATCGCCGAAGTTGCTGGCGGCAGAGTTACTCCCCTCTGGCTCGAAGTTAACAAGGAGGCAGGCACAGCTAAGGTACTCCGTGCTTTCCAGCGTGAGGAGCTTGACTACGATATCGCTGAACACTTAATTATCGAGCTGTATTCTAAATAATAGCATAGAAGCATACAGATATTTAGTGCAGTTATTTTTAATTCATAGTCTGCATCGGTTGATTAAGACCGTAAACTGTGCCAATGCTAGGGATATGCTGATCAAACCAGGTTTTCCCGTTATAGCTGCGGCACGGGCAGAATGTGATTTAAAATTAACAGCGAATATGGCAATAAGCACAGGATAATTAACAGACGAGAACTTGTGGAGGGTACCAAATGCTTGAAAAAATCGAAAAGCTCAATATCGAAACCTCAAAATTACGCTCAGACGGAACTTATGGAATGTTTGTTCTCGAACCCCTTCAGAGCGGCTATGGCAATACGCTCGGTAACAGCCTGAGAAGAGTTCTGCTCTCCTCCCTGCCCGGCGTCGCTGCTACTTCCGTGAAGATCGACGGCGTTCAGCACGAGTTTTCCACCGTTCCCGGCGTTAAAGAGGACGTTACTGAGCTGATCCTCAACATCAAGGGACTCAGAGCTAAAATGTACGGCGAAGCGCCCAAGACCATCTACATCGAAGCAGAGGGCGAGGGCGAGGTTACAGCCGGCGATATCAAGACCGACTCCGAGGTTGAGATCCTCGACCCCGGTATGCACATCGCTACACTTAGTGCTGGCGCCAAGCTGTTCATGGATATCACGCTGGACAGAGGCAGAGGCTACGTTTCTGCTGAACTCAACAAAGAGCAGCTCCAGCCTGTTATTGGAGTAATCCCGATTGACAGTATCTATACTCCTGTCCTGAAGTGCAACTATACTGTTGAAAATACCCGTGTGGGTCAGAGGACCGATTTCGAGAAGCTCATCATCGAGATCTGGACCGATGGCACTATCTCCGCAAAGGAAGCCGTTTCTTATGCGGCTAAGATACTCATAGAGCGCCTCAAGCTGTTCGCTGATCTCTCTGACGATTCCGAGCAGCCTGAGCTGATGGTTGAGAAGGAAGAGAACCGCAAGGATAAGCTCCTCGAGATGACTATCGAGGAACTCGAGTTGTCTGTTCGTTCCTTCAACTGTCTCAAGCGCGCTGGTATTAACACAGTAGACGACCTGATCAACAAGTCCCCGGAGGACATGATGAAGGTCAGAAACCTGGGTAAGAAGTCATTCGATGAGGTCAAGGCTAAGCTTCAGTCTCTCGGATTCGACCTCGCACCCTCTGAAGAAAACAACTGATAACGGCGGTCAATCCGCTGATAATTACATTCCTACTGAAAGGAGAATGGAAATATGCCGGGAACAAGAAAGCTGGGCAGACCCAGCGACCACAGAAAGGCAATGCTCAGAGGCATGGTTACATTCCTGCTGGAGAACGGTAAGATCGAGACCACCGTTACTCGTGCGAAGGAAGTTCGCGCAGAGGCAGAAAAGATGATCACACTTGGCAAGGTGAACACACTTCACACCAAGCGCCAGGTTCTTGCATACGTTACTAAGGAAGATGTCGCTAAGAAGGTATTCGACGAGATCGCTCCCAAGTACGCTGACAAGAATGGTGGTTACACAAGAATCTACAAGATCGGTCCGCGCCGCGGCGATGCAGCAGAGATGGCTATCATCGAGCTGGTTTAATTTTCGATCACACACTTCCCTCTCCGATTTCGGGGAGGGATTTTTGTATTTAAGGAAATATGCCTCGGGTTGACACCGGGGATTCCTTAATTGAACCCTGTTTTGTCAGTGGCAATATAAGCTCCAGATTGCACTCTGAGGAGCATATCATTAAATATAATATGGAGAATACTACCACACACAAACTATGGATTATGGGCTAATCTGAGCGCATTTCGAAGAAAAGATATAAAGAAAACCCCTGGGAAACTCCCAGGGGTAATTCTGATATACTATCAAGCGGTTTTCTTAGAACGCTTTTCCTGTACCCAGATCCAAATCGGGCCAGCCAGGCATACGGAGCTGTAGAAGCCCACGAGCATACCGATAGCAAGCGGAATGGAGAAGGTGAGTATCGAGGTCGTACCCATGAGGGCGCACACGATAGAAACAGAAACCATAGCGCATACGGTTGTTGCCGTGGTGATGATGGAACGCGGCATAGTCTGATTGATCGAGAGGTTAACGAGCTGTGTGTCGGTAAGCTTTGTGCCGTACTTAGCGCGGTTTTCACGCAGACGGTCGTAGATGATGATCGTGTTGTTGATGGAGTAACCGAGCAGAGTAAGGATAACCGCCATGAAGTTGGAATCCAGGGTCATTCCGCCGAACACATAAACCGCGTAGGTGATCGCTACGTCGTGCAGCAGGCAGACGATCGCGATGATACCAGCGGAGAGACCTCCGATCTTCTGGAATCTGAAAGCGATGTAAACCGCGAGCAGAATAAACGCAGCAACTACCGCAACAAGGCAGGATACGAAGAACGAAGAACCGGAGGACGCACTTACATTTGTAGTGTCGATGTTTTCGACTGCGTTGTCGGGGAGTGCGCCTTCAACTGCCGCATTAATGGAGTTGAGCATTTCATCGTCCATCTTTTCGTCAGCCGCGAAGGAAACTACCATTGTGTTCAGACCGCCGGTGAAACTTGTACCAGTTGTAACGTTAACTTCCGGAACATTGCCGATCTCAGCGATAGCAGACTTAACAGTGTTCATTTCAGCATCGCCGATCTCGCCGGAATAGCTGTAGGTCAGCATGGAGCCGCCCTTGAATCGGATATCGACCTTAACGCCGAGAACAAATGTGAAGATGATAGTCAGCACGATGATCGAAGAGGAGATGATAACAAAAATCTTTCTCTTTGATACGAAGTCCTTGCCTACATTTGTGGGAACAGCAGGAGCGGGAGCTGCGGCTGCCTCAGCGTCTGTAGGAGTTACGGCCTTCTTCTCGCCGCCGTAGAGCCAGGGCTTCTTGAAGCACTTGAAGCGGGAGAGCGAAGTGGTCATCATTCTGGTTGCCCAGCAAGCCATGATGAAGTTCATGATAACGCCGACAAGCAGAGTGAAGCCGAATGAGAATATGGTACCATCAGTGGAAGCACCGAATGCAGTACCGAATACGAGCATAAGGATAACCGCCACGATGATTACGGTCAGGTTGGAGTCCAGGATAGCCGTAAAGCCGCGCTGGAAGCCGTTCTTGATCGCGCCGTCTATGGTTCTGCCGGCCTTGAGCTCCTCGCGGATACGCTCTGCGGAAAGCACGTTGCCGTCAACGCCCATGCCGACGGAGAGGATAATACCTGCAATACCCGGGATAGTGAGGGTGCTGCTCGCGTTGAATCCGAAGAATCCGGTAACAGCGGCGAACATACCAGCGATCTGACCAGCAAGCGCGATAACAGCGACAACGCCGGGCAGACGGTAGTAAGCTATCATGAATATCGAGATAACGATGAATGCGATAACGCCTGCAATACCCATTGCGTCACGCGCGCCGGTACCCAGTATCGGAGAAATCGTGGACAGGTTCTTGATCTCAAGCTTGAATGGGAGAGAACCGCCGTTGATCATGTTAGCGAGCTTCTTTGCGTCCTCAAGGCCTTCGTCGCCGTTGTAGCTGCCGGAGATCTGCGCGCTGCCGTCGGAGATTACCGCGCTTACTGTAGGAGCGCTGATCTCATTATCGTCCATCCAGATGGAGATTCTTCCGCCGGTTTCCTTGGCGGTGGCTGTAGCGTTCTTGAACGCCTCCTTGCCGCTGTCGTTGAGCTGGAGGTGTACAAAGTAGCTGTCAGAAACGCTGTCGGTGTCTCTGCCGACCTGAGCCTTGTCAACGTCCTTACCAGTCAGGACGAGTTCCAGGTCCTCGTAGGTCTGACCCTCCTGGAGGTCGCCGCTGTAGCCCATGCGGAAGCTCAGCATTGCGGTCGCACCGATCTCCTTGACTGCTTCCTCGGGGTCGAAGCTGGTGTCGTCAGCCTGCCACGGGAAACGAACGATAATGTTGTTCGCCGCAAGGTCTGTGAATACCTCATAGTCGTTGATGTTCTGGCTGACCAGTCGGGTCTCGATGATCGACTTCGCCGCGTTCAGATCGTCCTGTGTGATGGTGGACGTGTCGTAGTCGTCCGGGGCGCCGAAGGTTACGTTTACGCCGCCGCGGATATCAATACCCCATCTGATATCGTCGATGCCAGCGATGATCGTGGTTTCGTTATCTCCGTAGCGGGTGCTTATGCCCAGCGTGGAGAGAAGTGCAAACGCGATGATCAGTATGGCAACAACGAAGAAAACGGGTTTTCCTATTCTTTTCTTCAAATGTAGCTCACTCCATTTCACTTGTCGGCAGGTAAGAGTATACTGCCGCAATTTAAAATCATACTATTCTATTATAATATAAAACCGGAGATTAGTCAATAGCTAAAAGCAGGGAGCGGGAAGATTTCTGCAAAAAAAGCCTATTTATACATGATATTTTCCTTGTTGAATTTATCATTGAACCCAACGTACCACCCGAACTGCGTAACTGCCGGGATAACAGCGTAGTACACGAGCATCAGCGCCGGAAACAGCGCGGGCATGCTGTCTATCTGGCGGTAGTCGGTGTGCTCCCACGCCATCGTTGAGATATCGGGCTGCGGTATGAAGGTCTGTATGAACGGGTAGGCGCTTCCGCTGATGAATCGGTACGCGAAAAGAGTATCCTGTTCCGGGAAGAACAGCTTGTTCAGCAGCAGGACGAGCGTCGGCAGTGCGGCGATCACATACATGATAACGCCGAGGTATATCCAGCGGTATTTTAACGGAGCGTCGACGCGGCGATTCTTGACAAGGCTGCGTTCTCTTGCGCCGTCCTTCCAAGCGACTGTAAAGATGAGCATGTAGAAAATGAGAGTTCCGCAGATTATGGACAGAATGTTGAATACGATGTTCCCGCCGAACATGGAGAGCGCCATCGTCATGAACATGCAGAGGATATTTCCGAGGATAATATAGCCTATCCCCTTCAATAAAAGAATATAAAATGGCTGTCGTTTCATGTGGATTCCTTTCAGAAGTTTCCAGGGGTAATTCTCTGCCATGGGGGGATACTAATTTCCGACAATGGCATCACAGAATCGGAGGTTAACCATGAGTAATTTCAGAAACAGGCAGAGCGCCGAGATACTCGGCAGCGTATACAAGAACGCAGAAATGGCATACGAGGCGTCCGGGGAGGTGCTGAAGCACTGCGCCAACCGCAAGCTTGCCGGAGAGATATCGGCTCAGCGCGACCGCTACCGTGACGTTGCAGCGCAGGCGCGCACTGAGATAGTCCGCCGCGGAGGCGTTCCGAGGGAGTACTCCGGCTACGCTAAGATGATGTCCCGCATGGGTATCGCGATGAAAACGGCGAACAACCGCAGCAGCAAGAACATCGCAAGCCTGATGATACGCGGAACCACGATGGGCATAATCGATATGCAGCATGCGGTCAACTGTTCCCAGGGAGCGGAGAACCGCATACGCAGCGACGCACAGGATCTTCTCCGCCGTGAGCAGGATTTCTGCGACCACCTCAAGAGCTACCTGTGAGCGCCCGGCAGACATATCCGGAGCAGATCCCCTGCGATGTGGAGGCGGCGCGTTCCCGCGGGGGGCGGCGCACTCCGGTCAGCGGAGGTCAGCCGGTCAGCTCCCCTGCCAGTCGGGGTTGACCACATTTCCGTTGATGATGTTTTCGTAGACTATGCGGGCACGCTCGCGCTGCTCGGCGGTTTTTTCGTTGTTGCCCATCATGTTTTCGAACGTATCACGGAGGTACAGACCCACGGTATCCGGGCAGCTCTTCCAGCGTGCTTCGTCAACGAATCCGGTGGTGTTGAGCTGCAAACCGCAGCCGTCGTACAGCACGGCTTCCGGGTATTCCCCGCTGAAATCGGTGAAGAACTGGATAATCTGACCGTCTGCTTCTTCGGCGGCGGCTTCTTCGGTCTCACCGGAAGCCGCTATGCGGTTGATGAGCGTGATTATTCCCTCGTCCGTGAGGTAGAGCTGGCTGTCGCCGGAGAAAAGCTCAGCGGAGAACTTCTCGTTCTGCGCGTCGGTGTATTCAGAGTAGCCGCCCTCGGTGGAGAGGTCGATGAAGTTCACGCCGACATGCACCTTGCCGTTGCCGTCAAAGTCCGGGCAGTAGCGCTCGAGGGCTACCTCGATGTCGTGGGTCTTGGCGTAGATGCCGCTGGAGCCAGTCGTTGATATCGCAAGGACATAGAGGTCTTTTTTCTCGCGGGTGACGGTCTGTATGGTCATAAATGTGAGCAGGGCTACGGTGACTATTATACCGATGAGCCGCCACTTGTAGTGATAGAAGAAATTCTCGACGGCTTTCGCGCCGGTGGGCTTTTCGAACTTCGGCGGCTCGTCCTCTGGGATTTCGTCGCTTTCGTCGATGAGTCCCTGACGTAGTTTCAGCAGCTCCGCCTTTTCGCGCTGCTGGCGCTGCTGCTCCTCAATCTCGCGGCGTACTTCCGCCATCGGGTCGCGCTGCTTTTTGCGTATCGGGCGGGGAGCGGTGCCGTCATCATCTGACAGAATGCTTTTGTACTGGGGTTCTTTTTCGTTGTTTTCTGGCATTTTATTCTCCTGTTGGTACTTTTGAGGGTAAATGTTCGTCAGCTTTCGGAGCGTCCGTATTTCCTTACAAGGTGAGTTACCGGGGTGACTGTCAGGCATATTGCGAGGTATATCACGAAATAAAACATGAAGCCTCCTGCCTCAGAGCCGAAAACCGCGCCTGTCGAAATCAGGAACGCGAGCGGCGGGAACAGCGCGGTGAACCACCTGCGGCGTAAATCCCACCCGGCAAAAATCGCGGCGGCAAGGCAGAATGCTGGGTCGACCGCGAAGAACAGCGCGATACAAGCCAGCATGCCCGCAGTCGATGGAGCGTTCCCAACTATCAGAGCCGGAATGAGAAGCATTACCACAAGGCTCGCCGCAAGCGCGGAGGCTGTGATGATTATATCGCGCCTGTGGGTTTTGATGAACGCTAGTATTTCAGACATTGTGGTTCTCCTTCTTATCGGCTTTATTTTTGCAGCGTTTCATTATTATCAGCGTGATAATCAAGGATAAAAGCTCTACCGCGATGTAAATAAGCCAGCCAGACGGAAATTTGAATTCTGATATTATACAGAATAGCACCTGCAAAATGGCAATATGCCATCTCCGTTTGAGGTCGCGTCCGGTATAGATTCCGGCAGCAAGGAATATTGCGGGATAGATCACAAAAGCCAGCGGAATTACGATAAAAAAGCGGGTATTGAAGTCCTCGATATTTGCTATGAGCGGGTGGACAACCAGTAACATAACTACGTCAAAGGCAAGAACAGCCGTGGTCGATATGATACCGCGCCGGTGCCTTTTGAAAAACGCCGTGAACTTATTCATATCGTTACCCTCCACGGCGCATTATACCGCTAATTATGGCAGCGAATCACGCTTTATAAACCATAAAGCCGCAGAATAGCTTTGCGGCTTTATGTTCGTATTCTTATGAATTACTTCTCAGGCTTCATCGTCGGGAAGAGCAGAACGTCGCGAATGCTTGCGGAGTCAGTCAGCAGCATAACGAGACGGTCGAAGCCGAATCCCAGACCGCCTGTCGGGGGCAGACCGTATTCCAGAGCAGTGATAAAGTCCTCGTCGACCTGGGCGTCGTTGCCACCCTGAGCGCGCTTTGCAGCTACCTGCTTTATGAAACGCTCCTTCTGGTCGATCGGGTCGTTAAGCTCGGAGAACGCGTTGCCGAACTCGGTGCCGTTCATGAAGTACTCGAAGCGCTCAGTGAATGCCGGGAATTCGGGCTTTCTCTTTGCGAGCGGCGAGTTCTCAACGGGATAATCGTAGATGATGGTCGGCTGAATGAGGTTTTCCTCAACGAACGCTTCAAAGAATGCGATGAGCACGTGTCCCTTTGTGGAGTTCTCGTCAAGCTCGTCGTCAACGTGGTGCTCCTTTGCGCAGGCTCTTGCGGCTGCGTCGTCAGCCCAGCTATAGTAGTCGACGCCGGCGTACTTCTTCACTGCGTCTATCATGGTGAGGCGCTCCCAGGGCTTGCCTACAGCTATTTCCTTGCCCTGATAGGTAACGGTGTCAGTGCCGCAAACATTCAGGGTAACTGTGCGGTAAAGCTCCTCGATGAGGTCCATCATGCCGAAGTAATCGGTATATGCCTGGTACATCTCAATGGAAGTGAACTCAGGGTTGTGGGTAGCGTCCATGCCCTCGTTGCGGAATATTCTGCCGACCTCGTATACCTTGTCGAAGCCGCCTACTATCAGTCTCTTTAAGTAAAGCTCGGTCTCGATTCGCATATACATGTCGATATCAAGCGCATTGTGGTGGGTCTTGAACGGACGTGCGGCAGCGCCTATCTCCAGAGGAAGTAGCGTAGGCGTGTCAACCTCGAGGTATCCGCGGCTGTCGAGGAAGCTGCGGATCTCGCGGAGAATTCTGGAACGCTTCACGAACGTATCCTTGTTCTCGGGGTTTGCGATGAGGTCGAGGTAACGCTTTCTGTAGCGCTCCTCCTTGTCCTTCAGACCGTGCCACTTCTCAGGCAGGGGCAGCAGTGACTTTGAGAGCAGTGTGATCTCCTTTGCGTGAACGGAGATCTCGCCCATCTTGGTGCGGAAAACCGTGCCCTTGATACCAACGATATCGCCGAGGTCCCACTTCTTGAATTCAGCGTAGGTGTCCTCGCCAACGTCGTCCTTTCTTACATATATCTGCATTCTGTCGGAGCCGTCGCGCAGGTCGATGAAGCTTGCCTTGCCCATGATACGTCGTGTCATCATTCTGCCTGCTACTGCCACGTCGGAGTTTTCAAGCTCCTCGAAGCGGTCGCGGATCTCCTTGTTGGTGATAGTCACCGGGAACTTTGTGATGGTGTAGGGATCCTTGCCTGCCGCCTTGAGCGCTGCGAGCTTCTCAAGGCGTACACGGTGCTGCTCGTCGAGCTGCTCCGCTGTCATTTCCTCGTTTTCGGCCTGGGGGTTCTGTACGTTTTCGTCTGCCATTATTTTATTCTTCCTCCTTCTTGGTGATGTTGAGTATCTTGAACTGTATCTCGCCTGAGGGAGCCTCGGCAGTAACAGTCTCGCCTACGGAATGACCGATGAGCGCCTTGCCTATCGGGGATTCGTCGGACATGTGACCCTTGTCGATGTTGGCTTCGCTGGTGCCTACGATCTGGAATGTCATTTCCTCTTCCATCTCAATGTCAAGGATAGTAACGATATTGCCGATTCCGACCTTCTCGGTGGAGATCTCGTCGTCGTCAAGGATTATCGCATGTGCGAGAGTCTGCTCGATCTCTGCGATACGGGACTCGATAAGACCCTGCTCGTTCTTTGCCTCATCGTACTCACTGTTCTCGGAAAGGTCGCCGAAGGAACGTGCCAGCTTTATCTTCTCGGCAATTTCGGGGCGGACTACGGTTTTGAGATTTTCAAGCTCTGCCTCGAGCTTCTTAACGCCTGATTTTGTTAATTTTGTTAACGGCTTATTCATGATAGTTGTCCTCCAAATATTATTTACAGCATAGGCTGTGTATTTACTGCAATTCAGCGGCGATCTTCGGGGTGAGCACCTCTATCGCCTTCTGGAGCTGGGAATCCGCGTCGTCGGAGATGTTTCCGGGGACTGCGCCCCCTGCAAGCTCTACGGAATAGTCCGGTTTGAGTCCGGTCTCGTTCCAGGTGCCGGATTTCGTGTATATCTTTCCGACGGAGAGCGTCAGGGCGCTGCCGTCCGAAAATTCGTAGGTGTTCTGCATAACTCCCTTGCCGAAGGTCTGGGAGCCGACAATGAGCGCGCCCGCTTCATCGCGGAGCACCGCTGCGAAAAGCTCCGCCGCGGAAACAGTCCCGCCGTCCACCAGCACTGCTATCGGGAGTTCCACGGAATTTGTGGAATCGGTCTCAATGAGGGTCTTGCGGCTGCCGTCGGAGTATTCCACCGTAGCGGCTATCGCGGACGGAACGAACTGGTTTAGTATGGGTTTCAGGGCGCTGACTACTCCGCCGGGATTCTGGCGGACGTCTACGATAAGAGCCTTGGCGCCGACAGAGTTCATCGTTGTCATCGCGTTTGCAAACTGCTCGGCGGTCTTGGCGTTGAAGCTGGTTATCTGGATGTAGCCGATATTGTCGATCATTCGCGTGGAAACCGACTCTATTTCAAGCTGCTGGCGAACGAGGTTCACCGAAATGCTCTCGCCGTCGCGCAGGAGCTGGAGCGCGAGCCGCGTTCCGATTTCGCCCGAGAGACGCTCCATCGCCTGACCCTGCTGCATGGAGAGCAGGCTCTTTCCGTCGATGGCGGTGATGATGTCGCCGGCAAGCACGCCGTTTAGCTCAGCGGAGCTTCCTTTGTAGACAGTGGTTATCTTCAGGTAGCCGCTGGTGTCCTCCTCCGCTTCGAAGCCCGCGCCGAGTATAACGCCCGACTGGGTTTGCTGAAGCTCGTAGTACGCCGAGGGGGCGATGTAGGAGGCGTATTTGTCTCCGATACCGGCGATGTAGCCGTTGATGGTGGCGTTTTCAAGGGAATCGTCGCTGACCGAGCCGATGTAGTTCTGCCGCACGGTGGTGTCGATCTCCCGGAGCTTTGCGTAAACGCCCTCGTATTTCTCGGAGGTGCCGAGCTTTGAGTTGTAGATGTTCAGCGACACCGTCCATGTCAGTACGAACGTGATGGCACAGCCGATTGCGACAAGGCTTATCGCTATGCCGAGGGATATCTTTTTATTCAAGGTGCTGTTCCTTTCTCAGACCTCAGACTTTAAGATACTTTCCGGTGCTGAATACTGTTCCGACAGCGCCGAGGAGCGCTCCGGCGGCACAGTTCACCGCGAGGACATACCACATGATATCTCCGAACGGCGTGAGCCCGTAGAATCCGAACATCTGCCATACGGTGAGATCAGCGGAAAACAGCGCGAACACGGAGTCGTAGATAAGCCACGTGAGCCCCCACGCTGCGGCACCGGCGAGGATACCGATGAACATACCCTCAACGAAGAACGGAGCCTTGATGAACCCCGAAGTAGCGCCGACATACCGCATTATCGAGATCTCGTTGCGGCGCGCGAACACGCTGGTGCGTATCGAATTCGACACGATAACGACGCTGACGACGACCAGTGCGACGAGCACAGCGCCTCCGATGAGCGTGAAGGTGTTGCGTATTTGAATGAGTACGCTTGCGAAGTCATAGGGGGCCTTGGTCTGTTCTACGCCCTCTATGTCGTTGACGGTGTTTACAACATGTCGGATTTTCGAAAGATCCTTTACGCGCACGAGGAATGTCTCGGGCATGGGGTTCTTGTCGAGGTAGTCGAGAAGTTCGCTGTATTCCGCCATATTATCGCGGAAATCATCGAGCGCCTGTTCCTTTGAGTAGTACTTGACGTCGGTGATGTCCTGGTTTTTCTCAAGGACGGATTTTATGTGCTCAACCTGCTTGTCGGAGATGTCTTCCTTGAGGTAGATGGTTATTTCGTTGGTGTCCTCGATGTTGCTCATGATCTTGTTGACGTTCATCATAAGCAGCACTGCGCAGCTTACCAGCAGCAGACTTACCATCAGGATACAGAAGCTTGCGAATGACATCAGGAAGTTCTTCCAGATGGAGGAAATGCCCTTTTTCACAAGGTATGTTACATTACTCGTCCTCATCTGACGCACCTCCGATATTCTCATCGAACGTGATGGAGCCGTTTTCGATGTTGATTATTCTGCCGCCGAAGTATTTAACGAGATCGTGCTCGTGCGTAACCATGATGATGGTCGTGCCGTTCTGGCGGTTTATCTTGCGCAGAAGCTCGACTATCTCGTAGGAAAGCTGCGGGTCGATGTTTCCGGTAGGCTCGTCCGCGATGATGAGCCCCGGGTCGTTTGCGAGCGCCCTTGCGATTGCCACGCGCTGCTGCTCGCCGCCGGAAAGCTCCCTCGGCTTGCTGCGCGCCTTGTTTCCAAGCCCGACAAGGTTCAGCACGTTAGGAACGCGCTGCTTGATGAATCGGGTGCTCTGATCCGCGATACGCAGCACGAACGCGACGTTTTCGTAGACGTTCAGCTCCTGTATCAGGCGGAAATCCTGGAACACCATGCCGATAGAGCGGCGGAACTTTGCGATTTTGTTGCCCTTTGTCTTGCTGAGGTTGTAGCCGTTGACGAACACTCTGCCCTCCGTGGGCACTATCTCGCGCGTCATGAGCTTAACCAGCGTGGATTTACCCGCTCCGCTGCCTCCGACGATAAATACGAATTCGCCGTCGTTTATCCGTAGGTTGATATTCTGAAGTGCGTCTACTCCGCTGGAGTAATGCACGTTGACATTCTTTAATTCTACCATATTTTCTCCCTCGGAACTATCTGTGTTTTCCCCAAAAGTTAATGAAATTTCCCTGATATTTTTGTGCGCCGGGGGTCTTTTCCTGTCTTTTCTGCGGAATTTCTGGCTCCCCCTTTACACTTCAAAGGCTGTCCCGAATGATTCGGGGCAGCCAATTTTAGCAGTAATTATGCAAGCCCCATCAGAACTTTGTGGGGTTCGCAGCGAGGTATTTCTTTACCATCAGCGCGATCTTGAAGATTATCGCGTGGTCGAATTCGCGCAGGTCGAGCCCGGTCAGCTTCTTGATCTTGTCCAGGCGGTAAACCAGCGTGTTGCGGTGTACGAACAGCTTTCTGGAGGTCTCGGAAACGTTCAGGCTGTTCTCGAAGAACTTCTGGATAGTGAACAGGGTCTCGTGATCGAGGGACTCAATGGAGTTCTTCTTGAAAACTTCCTTGAGGAAGGTCTCGCACAGGGTGGTCGGGAGATGGTAGATAAGTCTTGCGATACCGAGGTTGTCGTAGCTTACGATGTTCTTGTCGGTGTCGAATACCTTTCCTACCTCGAGGGCTGTCTGAGCCTCCTTGAAGGAGCGTGCGAGGTCCTTAACGCCGACTACCGGAGTACCGATGCCGACGTTCACCTTTGTGAAGAACTCGCTGGACAGCGTGTCGGAGATGGAGCGCGCCAGCTTTTCGAGGTCGCGCACGTCGATGTTGTTCTTTACTTCCTTAACGAGAACGATGTCGTTTTCCGTTATGTTGAATACGAAATCCTTGTTCTTGTCCGGGAAGAGGTTCTGTATAACGTCGTAAGCGGAGACGTCGTTGGAGGAGATAACGCTGATGAGGAACACGACTCTGCTGATATCGGAGTTGAAGTGCAGCTCGCGCGCCTTGAGGCTGATATCGCCGGGCAGGACGTTGTCAAGGATTATATTTTTTACGAAGTTGTTGCGGTCGTACTTTTCGTCGTAGTACTGCTTGATGCCGGACAGGGAGATCGCGATAACGCTTGCGTACTTGCCTGCGGGCTCGTCGGTGCCTTCCACGAATACGGCGTAGTCAGGCTTTACATGTATGCCGAATGGCTTGTAAGTATATCCGTCGCGTATGAATACTTCGTGGGAATCGCCAAGCTCTATGGGGAAGAAGTCGTTGCCGCCCCCTACCCTTGTGAGATCGCTGCACGCGATTATAGTACCGTTCTCGTCGATAACGCCGATAACGCGGTTAACTGCGTCCTTCATCTGATGGACAATGCCCTGAAAAAGTCTGTTTGACATTTTTGTACCTCTTTCCTGAAGCGCGGCTGTCCAGCCCGCTCCGTCCCTGTCACAGACCCCTCTGGGTCAGACGGCGCACAGCGGATAAGCCGTTTATGTTTCCTGCCGCCTAATTCGCCTAATTATAGACGGACATAAATCTCTAATCTATATTGTACTAAAAAAATCAGAAAAAATCAAGGGTTTTTTATCTATTATGTAAAAATTCCTTTATTTTTTTCGGTATGCTTGCAAATTGCAGTGAAAAGTAATATAATAAAATAGCACAATAATAATCTTCAATGAACATAGTTTCCTGTTGATTATCACTACAAGTAGAAAAAGAGGTAATAATAACAATGTGTAATTGCAGTAAGGGAAAATATTACATCACCACCCCGATCTACTATCCGTCGGGAAATCCGCATATCGGTCACTGCTATACGACCGTAGCGTGTGATACCATCGCAAGATTCAAGCGAATGCAGGGCTATGACGTAATGTTCCTGACAGGAACCGACGAGCACGGCCAGAAGATAGAGCTGAAGGCAGAGGAAAAGGGCGTAACCCCGAAGGAGTACGTTGACGAGATCGTTGCGAACTTCAAGCGCCTCTGGGAAACCATGGGGATAAGCTACGACAGATTTATCCGCACCACTGACGACTATCATGTTTCCGCGGTGCAGAAGATATTCAAGACCCTCTACGACAAGGGCTATATCTACAAGGGCGAGTACACCGGCAAGTACTGCACCCCCTGCGAGAGCTTCTGGACCGAGAGCCAGCTTGTGAACGGCAAGTGTCCCGACTGCGGCAGAGACGTCATCGACGCCCACGAGGAGGCTTACTTCCTGCGCCTGTCCGATTATGCAGACAAGGTGGAGAAGTTCCTCACCGAGACCGACTACCTCCAGCCGAAGAGCCGCGTTAACGAGATGGTAAACAACTTCATCAAGCCAGGACTTGAGGATCTGTGCGTTTCCAGAACCAGCTTCAAATGGGGAGTCCCTGTGGATTTCGACCCCGGACACGTTGTTTACGTGTGGGTAGACGCGCTCTCCAACTATATCACCGCGCTGGGCTACGACAACGACAAGTACGACGATTTCAGCAAGTACTGGCCGGCTGACCTGCACATGACCGCAAAGGAGATAGTACGCTTCCACTCCATCGTATGGCCGATCATTCTGATGATGCTCGACCTGCCGCTTCCGAAGCACCTGTACGGCCACGGCTGGATAAACTTCAACGGACAGAAGATGTCCAAGTCCCTGGGCAACGTTATCGACCCGTTCGTGCTCGCAGAGCGCTATGGCTCCGACGCGGTGCGCTACCAGATACTCCGCGACATGCCATACGGCTCCGACTGCAACTTCTCCAACGAGATAATGATAGGCCGTATCAACACCGACCTCGCAAACGACCTGGGCAACCTGGTTTCCAGAACCGTTGCGATGGCTGACAAGTACTTCGGCGGAACTCTCCCCGAGGAAAAGAAGGCAGAGCCCATCGACGACGAACTCCGCACGATGGCTGCGGCGCTGGTCGAGCCGGTTTCAAAGCTCATCGAGGAAGCGCAGCTTTCCAAGGCGCTGGAGGAGATATTCAAGGTAGTTTCCCGTGCAAACAAGTATATCGATGAAACGGCTCCGTGGGTTCTCGCAAAGAGCGAGGAGAATATGCCGAGACTTGCGGCGGTGCTTTACAACCTGCTTGAAAGCATTCGTATATGCTCCGGTCTGCTGTTCCCGTTCATGCCCAAGACCATGCCGAAGGTATGGGAGCAGATAGGCGCGGACGAGAGCATGACCGCATACGATACACTGGGCACATTCGGCGTTCTTCCGCAGAACGTGACTGTTCACAAGGGCGAGGTGCTGTTCCCGAGAATCGACATGGAGAAGGAGATCGACGAGCTGAACAGCCTGCTGACTCCTGCAAAGACTATCCGTGAGGACGAGGATCTCGACAAGGCGAACGTTATCACCATCGACCAGTTCGCGGAGGTGAAGCTCCGCAGCGGCGAGATCACTGCCTGCGAGAAGATAAAGAAGGCAAAGAAGCTGCTGAAGCTCACCGTTGACGACGGCAGAAACGGCAGACAGATAGTTTCCGGCATTGCAAACTGGTACCAGCCGGAGGATCTGATCGGCAGGAAGATAGTATTCGTGGCTAACCTTGCTCCCGCGAAGCTCTGCGGCGAACTCAGCGAAGGCATGATACTCGCATGCGACGCAGGCGACAACGATGTAAGAGTACTGTTCCTCGACAAGGACGTACCGAACGGAAGCACGATAAGATAAATTCGGAATTATGAATTCGGAATTTCGGTGCCGCTGTCGCGGCTGTATTCCGATTGTATCAAATTTGAATCCGTCCGCGAAGCGGACACAATAATTCCGAATTCCGAATTATGAATTCCGAATTAATTTGTTTGGGGGTGGTTTTTTGGATATTTCGAGAATGGCGGATATTTCGTCGATAAGCCGTACTACGCTGACGCATTCCGCGGAACACCGCACGCAGGAGAAATCCTCGACGCTGGCGGCGGATCATACCGACGCGTTCATAAAATCCGAAGCGGCGTTCACGCCGGCGTATACCAAGAGATCAGCCCAAAAGCAGCCGAGCGACAATAATCTCACCCAGCGCGAAAACAGCGAGGACAAAGTAGGCGCGGTAAAGCAGAACGATGGAGAAGGCCGCGCGGAGCTCCTGACCCAGGGCGTTCAGCATATAATCCGCGCAATGCTGGTAAAGCAGGGCGAGGTGCTCACCGGGAACGTCCCGAGCGTAGGCGCCAAGCTCTACGCCGAGGAGCTTCTCGGGCAGATACGGCAGCTCTACGGCAACTCTGCCGCAGACGAGAATTCCCCGGACTACTGGACGGCGGAAAACACGGCAGACCGTATGGTGCTGTTTTTCAACTGCGTCTCCATCGAGGGCGACAAGCAGGAGCTTCTCGACAGAAGCTTCCGCGGAGCGTTCAACGAAACGGAGCAGCTTTTCGGAGGGCGCGGAAGGCTCCCGCTTGAGAGCTATGAAACGCGCCAGCTCGTTATGGATAACTATTTCAACGTTCAGCATACAGGTGGATAATGGCAATATTTGATACTCACGCGCACTATGTAAAAAACGATTTCGGCGAGGCTCTGCACCCGCTGCTTTCCAGTATGTCAGAGGCTGGCGTGGAAAAGATAATGGCGGTAGGCTACGACCTTGATTCCTCAAGGGAGGAAATGCAGCTTGCGGAGCAGTATCCGTTCGTATGGGCGGCTGTCGGAGTACACCCGGAGAACTGCGAGGGACTTCCCGCCGACTGGCTCGGTCAGTTGGCAGGAATGCTGAGCTCTCCGCGCGTTAAGGCGCTCGGGGAGATAGGCCTCGACCGCCATTACGAGGGCTGCGACAAGGTTTTGCAGGCGGAGGTATTCGAGCGGCAGCTGCAGCTCGCGAAGACGTTAGATGTGCCTGTGATAATTCACAGCCGCGACGCCTGCGAGGATACGATGGAGCTCCTCCGGAAGTACAAGCCTGCCGGAGTAATGCACTGCTTCTCCTACAGCCCGGAAATCGCCGAGGAGGTCGTAAGGCTCGGCATGTATGTCGGATTCACCGGAGTGCTCACGTTCAAGAATTCAAAGAAGGCGTGGGCGGCGTGCGAAGCAGTGCCTATCGACAGGCTCCTGCTGGAGACCGACTGCCCGTATATGGCACCGGCGCCTCACCGGGGGGAGAAATCCCACAGCGGCATGATAAAATACACCGCCGCAAAAATGGCGGAACTAAAGGGCGTTTCCCCGGAGGAAATGATCGAGATATGCCGTGAGAACGGAGAGAGGCTGTTCAGAATATGAGCGGTATCACAGTAAGAAAGGCGAATCCCGGCGATATGCCGGAGCTTCTTGAGATACGCCGGGAAATGCTCGCGATAGTAAACGGAGTTCCGGAGAGCGGCATTTCTGATGAAATAATGCGGCTTTCTGAGGAGTATTTCAGGAATGGCAGCCAGACAACGGTGCTTGCGTACTGCGGGGAAAAACTCGCGGGGTGCGCTACGATATGCTGGCTGAACGTAATGCCGACATACTCACACCCATCGGGGAAAAGGGCGCACATCATGAACATATATACCCGCAGGGAGTTCCGCAGAATGGGAGCGGCGCGTGAAATGGTGGGTTTCCTTCTTGAGGAAGCGGCGAAACGCGGCGCGACCAGCATAACTCTGGACGCGACGGACAGCGGCAGACCCCTTTATGAGACACTGGGCTTCCGTGGTTCTGAGGAACACATGGAGCTTGTTTTAAACTGATTCTATCGGAGGACACATGGACGCAGACGGCAATCGAAGTAACACGCAGAACGACGGCGAAAAGCAGGACGGACACAAAGCGGCGAGGTTTTTCCTCGGGTGGCTGGTGGCGCTCAACAAGGGTATCACGAAGCTGCTGAAGAAGGCGCTCGGCCCGGATTACATCGCGGTGACGGAGGACGAAGTCCTCGACATGGTGAATGCGCTGGCGCAGACCCCTGACGACGACGGCGACGGCGAGAACGTCATTGAGGAAAGCTCCGCGCAGATGATAAACAACATCTTTGAGTTCAAGGATCTCACCGCCGGGGACGTCATGACGCACCGAACGAATATAGTCGGTGTGGACATGTCGGTCAGCCTTGACGACATCATCTATCTTGCGCTTGACATGGGATTCTCAAGAATACCGGTCTACGAGGGGAGTATCGACAGGATAGTCGGCATAATCATCGTGAAGGATCTGCTGTGCCTGGTCGGGAAAAGTCAGGCTGACCTTGACGGGTTCGATATCCACGATTTTGTGCGCGGCGTGAATTTCGTGCCGGAGTCATGTCCCTGCTCCGAGGTGTTCAAGTCGCTGACGAGCCTTAAATCCGGCATGGCGGTCGTTGCGGACGAGTACGGAGGCACTGCGGGAATCGTGACTCTTGAGGACATCATTGAAGCGGTCATGGGCAATATTCAGGACGAGTACGACGACGAGCGCTCCGAGATAGTCAAGGTCGGCGAGGATGAATATGATATTGACGGTGAAGCAGACCCGGACGAGGTGTTCCGGCTGTTCGGCGTGGAGCTTCCCGAGGAGCACGACTACGAAACCATAGCGGGCTTCATCACTGACAAGCTGGGGTATATTCCAGAGGGCGACGAGTTGAATCCACCGAGCGTGGAGTACGAGGGCGTGAAGCTTGTGGTAATTCAGGTCGAGGACAGGTGCATATTAAAGGTTCATGCTTCCAGGGTCCCGCAGACCGCCGAGCCAGAGCTTACACCGGCAGAGGACAAAGACTGATGGCACGAGTATCACAGGCGAAGAAAAAACGCGCGGCAGAGGTGATAGAGCTTCTCCGGGGCGAGTATCCGGATGTAAAGTGCGCGCTTATATATGAAAAACCGCATGAGCTGCTGATAGCAACGCGGCTTTCCGCGCAGTGTACGGATAAGCGGGTGAATATGGTGACGCCGGCGCTGTTTGAGCGGTTTCCGAGCATCGACGCGTTTGCTGAGGCGGAGGTCGGCGAGGTGGAGGAGTATATACGCACCTGCGGGCTTTACAAGACGAAAGCGCAGGATATCGTAAATATGTGCGTAATGCTCCGGGATATCTACGGCGGGAAGGTTCCCGACAGCATAGAGGAGCTGACGAAGCTCCCGGGAGTAGGGCGAAAGACCGCCAACCTTATCGTTGGCGACCTTTACGGAAAGCCCGCAATGGTGTGCGACACACATGTAATAAGGCTGTCCAACAGGCTGGGTCTGGCGGACTCCACCGACGCCGGAGTAGTTGAGAAACAGCTCCGTGAGATAGTTCCCCCGGAGGAAGGTCTGATGTTATGCCATCGGCTGGTGCACCACGGGCGGGACGTCTGCGACGCAAGGGCGCCGAAATGCGAGGCGTGCGTTCTGCGGAACGTCTGTCCGAGCAAGGATAAGTCGGTAAGATCGTTCCGCGCGGGGAGCAAAAAGTAAAGCGCCGCACGGATTTCAGAATAATTATCGGGGCTGAGAAGATCAGTCCCGATTTTATTTTTGGGCAAAAAAATTCCGCAGACAAGGGGGTGTCTGCGGCAAACTCAAATAAAATAGCCGAACGCTTGGGGAAAAGCGCTTTTTACTCGGCTGAAATAATTGGGGAAAATATATTAAGAAGTATGGTAGCCAAATAAGCTTACAATACTGTCTTGCGTAATTTATTTACGATATAATTATATCATTTTTGAGCGTCCTTTGCAATCCTAATTCAGCACAAATTTTAATATGGAATTATGGCTATTTTGTACAAGAATAAATTTACAAACTCAGATGAAAGTCATAAAAAGATTTGCCTCGAATTTTCAAAAATTTGTGAATTACCCCTTGATTTTTTCTGAAAAAGGTGTATAATAGATTTAGCACTCGGAACAATAGAGTGCTAAACAGTAAAAAACGGCATGACACCGAGAAATATAAGGAGATGTTTACAATGGCAGAAACAAAAGAATTTAAGGCTGAATCCAAGCGCCTGCTTGAAATGATGATCAACTCCATTTACACTCACAAGGAGATATTCCTGCGTGAGCTGATATCCAACGCGAGCGACGCCATGGACAAGCTCTACTTCAAGTCCATGAGCGAGAACACAGGTATCACACGTTCCGACATGGCTATAACCATCGAGGCAAACAAGGACGACAGGAAGCTGATAATCACCGATAACGGTATCGGCATGACCAAGGACGAGCTGGAAAACAACCTCGGTACTATCGCTAAGTCCGGTTCGCTGGCGTTCAAGAATGAGAACGAAAAGACCGAGGACGTCAACATAATCGGTCAGTTCGGCGTTGGATTCTATTCCGCATTCATGGTTGCAAAGAAAGTTACCGTTATTTCAAAGGCATACGGCGCGGACAGCGCCTACATGTGGGAGAGCGAAGGCGTTGACGGCTACACGATTTCCGAAGCCCAGAAGGACGACCACGGTACGCAGATAATCCTCGACATCAAGGACAACGCCGAGGAGGAGAACTACGACGAGTTCCTCACTCCGTACAAGATAAAGCAGCTTGTGCGCAAGTATTCCGACTATATCCGCTACCCCATCAAGATGGATGTTGAGCATGAGAAGCTCAAGGAAGGCAGCAAGGACGAGTACGAAAAGGAGATCGTCACCGAGACCCTCAACAGCATGACGCCTATCTGGAAGAAGTCCAAGAGCGAGCTGAAGGACGAGGACTACGACCAGTTCTATAAGGATAAGTTCTATGATTACGACGCGCCTCTTGCGCATATCCACACCAGCACCGAGGGCACCGCAACATATACCGCTCTGCTGTATATTCCGTCAAAGGCTCCGTTTGATTACTATTCCAAGAACTTTGAGAAGGGGCTTCAGCTCTATTCCAACGGCGTTATGATAATGGAGAAGTGCGCAGACCTCCTGCCTGACTATTTCAGCTTCGTAAGAGGTCTGGTAGACAGCGAGGATCTGTCGCTGAACATTTCCCGTGAAATGCTCCAGCATGACCGCCAGTTAAAGCTCATCGCCAAGAGCCTTGAGAAGTCCATCAGAAACGAGCTGAAAAAGCTCCAGAAGAACGACCGCGAGAAGTACGGCAAATTTTTCGACGCATTTGGAACACAGCTCAAATACGGCATTTACGAGAGTTTTGGCGCGAACAAGGAGAACCTTCAGGACCTGCTGATGTTCAAGAGCAGCTTCAGCAAGGAGTACACCACTCTGGAGGAGTACGTCTCCAGAATGAAGGAAGATCAGAAGTATATCTACTTTGCAAGCGGCAGCAGCATTGCACGTATCGAGGCGCTCCCGCAGACCGAGATGGTTCGCGACAAGGGTTACGAGATACTCTACTTCACCGATCATGTAGACGAATTCACCATGCAGATGATGCACGACTACAACGGCAAGGAGTTCAAGTCCGTATCCGCCGACGACCTGGGTCTTGAGACCGAGGCTGAGAAGGAAGAAATCAAGAAGGCGGAGGAGGATAATAAGGCTCTGTTCGACTTCATGACCGAAAAGCTCGGCGGCAAGGTAAAGGCGGTAAAGCTGTCCCAGCGCTTAAAGACCCACCCGGTATGCGTTACCAGCGAGGGCGCTTTGTCGGTTGAGATGGAGAAGGTGCTCTCCGCAATGCCGGACGAGCAGGCTCACACCGCAAAGGCTGCGAAGATACTGGAGATCAACGCTTCCCACCCGATATTCGAGAAGCTCAAGAAGCTCTACGCCGAGGACAAGAAGGATACCGTTGCCGAGTACGCGGATATCCTGTATTCTCAGGCGCTGCTCATCGAGGGTATGCCGATCGAGGATCCGGTAGAGTTCACGAACAAGCTCTGCACCATCATGGCTGATTGACCGCATAACTGAATAAAATTACAGGGCGGAGAGTATCCGCCCTGTTTGTTTTATTACGGTATTTGAAGCTCTTTGGCGGCGCGTTCCCACAGGGATTCGTCGGTTACCGGAAGCCCGGTCTCCTGCGAGTACTTTTCCACCAGCCGCACGGCGAGCACGGTGTAGTTTATTCCGGTTCGAATGGTTCCGAGAAGCCCCCTGCCCCATACTGCGCTTTTTTCCAGCAGCCCGGAGGAGCTGAATTCCTCGGCGGTGCGCTCGATGTCGTAATCCACCGAAATAATTTCCGGATTCCATTCGCCGTTGTAGGTCAGGAACGCATACTGTGCTTTGGTCTGTTCGTTTACCGGCATTCCCAGCGCGCCGGGATTGACCAGCATTCTCCCTTCCCGCTTAAAAATAAACGGAATATGCGAATGGCCGCACAGCATCAGACGGCAGCCGTACTCCCCGAGCCTGGAGATCATGATCTCCGCTTCCCGGGTATTGGTGTGGAACAGGTAGTTTATGCTGTCCGGGGAACCGTGGCACATTATGAACGGCTCGCAGCCGGGAAGCTCCGGGCGCAGCGTGAACGGCTGCGAAGCCAGCCAGTCGAGGTCTCCGCCGGTGAGATCCTCGTAGCAGTAACGGAGCGCTCCGCATTTTGAGCCGTATTCCCACGCCTGCGGGGCTTTCCGCTGATTTATCATGTAATCCTCACGGTTGCCGCGTATCATAAGACAGGAGTGAGTTTGCGAGAAATCCCGCAGGAACTCCACCGTGCGGTGCGGGTAGGGGCAGTCGGTGACGTAATCCCCGAGAAACAGCCAGTAATCCGGCTGTCTGGACTCAGCGTCGGCTATGACCGCCCTCAGAGCGGCGTAATTCGAGTGGATATCGGATAAAACTGCGAAACGCACCTGTTCAGCTCCTTTATTTGAGTATTTCATGCAGCTTTTCCGCAGGAACGAACCCGTGCAGCCCGTCGGTGGTCATTCTCCGTGCAATGTCGGTTATAACGTCCAGCGAACCGGTGCAGCCGCTGTCAAACCACCCCGAATACAGCGACAGAACGCCGCTTACCGTGAATTCCGACAGCGCGTGCAGGGTCTGCTCGTCGTTCACGACGCATACGTCGCGCAGGGCTATTTCGATAGCGCGCCGGAGCATAGCCTTGACGCGCCCGGTGCTGAAAAGCTCCGGGTTGAGCTTCAGCAGCTTCACGAAATATTCCTGATTGCTGCTTATCAGCGCGCTTATCTCTCCGAGCACCGAGCCGATGTTGAATATGCTCGTGTTGCTGGTTTTCAGTATATCTGAGAAATCCGACAGCAGCTCGTTTTCGAATTCGGTCACAACGTCGGAAATCGAGCGGTAGTGCCGGTAGAACGTCTTGCGGTTGACCTGCGCCCGGGCGGAAAGCTCCGATATCGTGATGTCGGAAAGCTCCTTTTCGGATAACAGGGATATCAGCGCGATGCGTATGGCCTGGCGGGTCTTTATGACCCTCAGATCGGTGGGATTTGACATTTATCCTCCTGTCAGTCGGCGGTGTGGAGAACGTCCTCAGCCTGATTTACAAGATTGTCTACGGTGGAGGCTATCTCGGATACGCCGGACATCTCCGTGCTTATGGTGCTGCCCTTTTCGAGGGTAGCGGCGATGTTGCTCTGCATGCTGTTCATCATCGTCAGGATATCGGACATTCTGTCGTTAATGGTGGTTACTATGCCGTTTACGTCGCTGATATTGCTGAACACCAGTTTGTTGGAGGTTTCCGCTTCGGTAACTGCGGTCTGGGAATGCTCCGCGAGGGAACGCACTTCCTCCGCGACGACCGAGAATCCCTTTCCGTACTCGCCGGCGCGTGCGGCTTCAATGCTTGCGTTGATGGCGAGTATATTTATCTGGCGGGCGATATCGCTGATATTGCGGGTCATTTTTGAGAAGCCGGTAACGCTTTCGTCGATTGCCGCCATTGATTCAGCGATGTTGTCGGTGAGTGTGTGGAGTTCCTTGACAACATCGCCGAGGGCAGCCGCCTGCTGGCTGTTCTGACCGTTCAGTTCGGTAATGCCGGACGTAGCCGAGGTAACTCCGGAAATGCTGTCTGTCAGCCTTGAAACGACCTCGCTGAGCTGCGTGGTTATAGCGCTTATGCTGTCGTTTGTCTGGGCGATCTGCTCTCGGCGGCGGTCCGCTTCATGAAGCGTGAACTGCGAACAGGAGCTTGGCAGGCTGGTGCCGTCCAGGATAGCCTTCGCCAGTTCGCGGCAGGTTCGGAATCCGCATGCATGGCAGTTGTAGTTCATCTCGGTGTCGGTGTGCTTGCCGAGGCTGTGCAGGACTTCGTCTATCTGCTCGTCGGTGTAGGAGCGCTGCTCTATGCTGTGCGCGGTGTAGCTCCGCAGGAAGTCAGCAGGGTCGAGCTTCTTGTCAAAGGCGAGAAACTGCTTGTCGCGGCCTTTTCTGTCCATTTTAACGCGGTTATTGCGGTTGTACTTTTCGATGCCGTTCAGGATACCGCTCATTCGGTAGACGGAAAGCGGAGTTCCGATGGCAGGGCCGCTTCCGCAGCCCCGCCCGCAGGAGAGCACGTCGAATACGTCCGGAAGGTCGCGGGCGCCCACGGCGGGGTACTGTGCGAGTTCCTGGTAGATATGTCCGGTGCCCTCGGAGGAGATGACGTTCAGAGATGGAGCCTCAAGCTCCAGGCACGCCTTGAGTCCGCCCGGTCTGGGGTAGATAGCGCCCATGATACCCTGCGGGCCGCTGAATTCGAACGCGGAGCGCTTTCCCTTCTGGTCGGCGAGGTGGAAGCCCTTTTCCTCGAGAAGCTGCCCGAGGTGCTGGAATGTGACATTATAGTCAACGACGCCGGTCATGCGGAATTCGTCCTGCTTTGCGATACAGGGGGTCAGGGCAGCGAGCTTTGCGTTGACGCCGAGGTACTTTCTGAGGTATATTGCCGCGCAGAGTATCGGAGACTGCACCGGCGAGAGGTTAGGAAGAGCCTCCTTGCAGTATTTGAGCATATAATTAACGATAGCCGGGCAGGGCTGCGAGATGAGCTTCTTTCCGGGATTCTTCTGGAGATACCTGATATGCGCCCATGTGCAGATATCCGCGCCGAAGGAGACATCGTAGATGTCCTTTACGCCGTTGCTGCGCAGGAATTCCAGCACGTTGCGCCAGCAGCCGTCGAACGCCACCTTGATTGACGGCGCGACCAGCAGTACGACCTGCTTTCCGCCTTTGACGTCGTTCCAGAAGCCGGCGGTGTCGTCTTCGTATGTACGCGCGCCGTGGGAGCAGTCCTTGACGCAGGCGCCGCAGCGGATACATTTGTCGGGATCGATATTGTAGACGGTTCTTCCGTCCTCGGTCTGCACCGCCTTGTTAGCCTCGGGCGTCGGACAGGCGCGTATGCAGGAGTTGCAGGAAACGCATTTATTCGCGTCAAATAGTATCATAAGTATATACTCCTCTGATTATAGGATAAAAAAAGCGCTCCCGCAGGTATGCCGCAGGGAGCGCCGGTTTTTATTTCGCGTAATCTACTGCGCGGCTTTCCCGGATAAGATTGATCTTTATCTGACCAGGGTATTCCATTTCATTTTCTATGCGCTTGGCGATGTCGCGGGCAAGAACCTTCATGCCGTCGTCGGTGATAGTCTCCGGCTTGATCATGATACGAACCTCGCGGCCTGCCTGAATAGCGTAGGATTTCTCGACCCCGTTGTAGGAGCAGCAGATCTCCTCGAGCTTTTCGAGACGCTTTATGTAGTTCTCGTAGTTCTCGCTTCTTGCTGCGGGGCGGGCTGCGCTGATCGCGTCGGCTGCCTGTACGAGCGCTGCGATTACCGTGCGGCACTCAACGTCGCCGTGGTGAGCCTCGATAGCGTGAATGACCTCGGGGTTTTCTTTGTACTTGCGGCATACGTCAACGCCGATCTGTACGTGCGAACCTTCGATCTCGTGGTCAAGAGCCTTACCGATATCATGGAGCAGACCTGCGCGTCTTGCAAGGGCTGCGTCAACGCCAAGCTCGCTTGCCATGATTCCGGCGAGGTGGGCTACCTCGATGGAGTGGCTGAGTACGTTCTGGCGGTAGGAAGTTCTGTACTTCAGTCTGCCTATCAGGCGGACAAGCTCGTGGTTGAGGCCGTTGACGTTGGTCTCCATAACTGCGCGCTCGCCTTCCTGGCGGATACGCTGCTCGACTTCCTTGCGTGCCTTCTCGACGGTCTCCTCAATGCGGGCGGGATGGATGCGGCCGTCCTGAATGAGCCTTTCAAGGGAGATACGCGCGATCTCGCGGCGAACCTGGTCGAAGCTCGACAGGGTGATCGCCTCGGGGGTGTCGTCGATGATAAGGTCAACGCCGGTGAGCGTTTCAAGGGCGCGGATATTGCGTCCCTCGCGGCCGATGATACGGCCCTTCATTTCGTCGTTCGGAATAGCAACGACGGATACTGCGGATTCAGACACGGTGTCTGCTGCAAGTCTGGAGATGGCAAGGGAGATGTGCTTTCTCGCGATCTCGTCCTCCTCGTCCTTGAGCTTCTGCTCATAGGCGGTGATCTTTACAGCCTTTTCGTGAGTCAGCTCGCTGTCTAACAGTGACAGCAGGTGTTCCTTTGCCTGATCGGTGGTAAAGCCGGAAATGCGCTCGAGGGTTTCGACCTGCTCGGTCTTGAGCTGCTCGGCTTCTGCGATCTTCTCGTCCGCTTTCTTGTGCTTCTGGTGGAGCTGTTCTTCATAGCGCTCCATTTTGTCGGTTTTCTTGTCGAGGTTTTCCTCTTTCTGCTGGAGACGGCGCTCTGAACGGGAGAGCTCCCCGCGGCGTTCCTTCAGCTCGCGGTCGGTTTCGCCCTTTAAGCGGCTGATCTCCTTTTCGGCGTCTGAGCGCATCTTGTAGATCTCGTCCTTTGCTTCAACGAGAGCTGCTTTCTTGCGGTCTTCGGCCTTTACGTTTGCTTCTTCGATAATGCGCGCCGATTCCTTCTCCGCGGATTCAAACTGAGCTTCCGCAGTCTTAATGCGGTGCTTCACGCCCATTTTGAAGCAGATAAATCCTGCTGCGGCTGCGCCGACGATGAATGCCGCAACTGCGATTATTACCGCTATTATTGGATCCATCTTTTTCGTTTCCCTCCTTCTTAATGATCGGCGGGAATAATATACAATTGTTGGAATGAATCTGCCGCCCATACGGAACGGTTTTTTCATCGCAGTGCTATGCTGCGTTAATCTTTTGAAACAGTGCTGGCACTGAAAAATCATGGCAGACTGACCGCCGCAGTTCCCCCCGGAGCCGCGGAAGCCGCATAGGTAACGGGTTCCTTTTATTATATATTAGACCGCCACTACGTCTATCATACATCTATACAATAGATATTAAAAAACGTAAGCTGCTCCTGCCGGGTAGCCCCGTGCAGAAAAGCCCATAGTTATTTTACTACAAAATAACGAAAATGTCAAGGGAAAAACCACTTGATTTTTACCAAAATGCACATGTTGAAAACGTAAAACCTGTTACACGATGTCGCTTTGCAGGGATAAAACGGCGCTTTTATGTATGCCGTATGTCGTAATTGCACAATAAACCCGCAGTTTTTTTGGAGTTTTTTCTACGCGTGACGATAACCCGTGCTGTGCAGGAAAAAAATTGCTCAGACCCTTGCAATTATACTATTACTGTGATATAATATAAACAATGAAATATTATGCCCGCGGGCATTGGAGGAAAAACAGATGACATATAAAGAGAGCTTTATCAAGTTCATGGTAGACAGCGGCGTGCTGAAATTCGGCGAGTTCACCCTCAAGAGCGGCAGACTTGCTCCCTACTTCATCAATGCCGGCAACTACAAGACCGGTGCGCAGCTCGCAAAGCTCGGCGAGTTCTACGCTGAGTGCATTATGGAGAACGGTCTGAAGCCGCAGACCCTTTTCGGTCCGGCTTACAAGGGAATCCCGCTTTCCGTTTCCGCGTGCACAGCGCTCTACAACAAGCACGGCGTTGATGTGAACTACTGCTTTGACCGCAAGGAAGTCAAGGATCACGGCGAGGGCGGAATGTTCGTAGGCAAGACCCTTGAGGACGGCGAGAAGGTCGTTATCATCGAGGACGTTATGACCTCCGGCAAGGCTCTGCGCGAGGTTCTGCCGAAGCTCCAGAGCGCCGCAAAGATCGATATTGAGGGTATGATCATCACCGTTGACCGCATGGAGAAGGGTCTTACCTCTGACAAGTCCGCTGTGCAGGAAGTTTACGACGAGTTCGGCGTTAAGGTTTACTCCATCGTCACCATCAACGATATCATCGACGCTCTGGAGAACGACGTTATCCCGGGCAAGGAGTACGTCGAGAAGATGAAAGAATACAGAAAGGTATACGGAGTGGGCTGATAACTGCCTGTAATATCCGGGGAAATAGGGGAAAACGAAATGGAAATGCCTTTTCAGCCCAACGAGGGCAAGAATCTTGAGATAGATACGGATTACGGCAGGTATGCAAGATATCCCGTAAAAACCCACGTTATCACAAAGGACGATGTGCTGGAGGACGTCCTCGACAAGTATGTCAGGGAGTATATCCAGCCCGGCGATACAATAATCATGTCGGAGAAGATCGTTGCGATCTCCCAGGGACGTGCGTTCCCGATCGAGGAGATCAAGGTCTCCAGGCTGGCAAAGATCCTGTCGCACTTCGTTGTTAAGACGAACTACGGCATTGGTCTTGGAATGCCCGAGACGATGGAGCTGTGTATCCGCGAGGTCGGCAGAGTCAAGGTGCTATGGGCGGCGTTCTGCGCTGCTATCGGCAAGCTGTTCGGCAAGCACGGCGTATTCTACAACATCTGCGGAATGAAGGCGCGCGCTATCGACGGTCCGTGCGAATATACGCTGCCGCCTTACAACCACTATGCGAAGATGGCTCCGGATAAGCCCGACGAGGTTGCCGAAAGGCTCACAAAGTACCTCGGGGTGGACGTTGTTATCATCGACGCGAACGATATCGGCGCGAACGTACTCGGCAAACCCCGCAAGGACATGCCCGATGAGTTCCCGATACAGGCGTTCAAGGATAATCCCCTTGACCAGTGCTCTCAGCAGACGCCTATCGCGATCGTGAGAAAAGTTTCCTGATAAGGTTACTACACTTTAATAATCAAATTCTTTAGGGGGTGTTTTTATGGCAACAGTAGGCAGTATGGCAATGGTTCAGCTTAAGATGGCACAGGCTTCCGCGAAAACAGGCGTAAGCACAGGCAGTCTGTTTTCAAAGAGCACTTTCTCATCAGGAAAGTCCACGGTGTCGTCCAGCGACGCGATGGAAAATATCCTGAAAGGCAAGAACGACTACTTTAAGGCACAGTATAAGAAGCTGTACAATTCCATATTCCCCGACAGCGAGGATACGGAAAAGGCTGACAAGACCGTTACCGTAAAGTCTGCGGCGAACAGCGCGGCGGCTTCGGCTGACGCACTCGCGGACTACGCCAACGGTTTAGGTTTTGACGACAAGGTCGATACCGAGGCAGCTTCCAAGAAGATCCAGAGCTTTGTTGACGACTACAACGACATGATTGGCGCGCTCAGCGAGTCCGAGAATCAGTCGGTGCTGCAGAAGGGCGTTATTATGGTCAACACCGCAAAGGTGTATTCCAATGCGCTCAAGCGTGCAGGCATAACAGTCGGCAGCGACAACAAACTGAGCTTCGACAAGGATAAGCTGACCGACATCAAGGCTTACGAGTTCAAGTCTACGTTCGGGCGCGGCGGATTTGCTTCTAAGGTAACTCAGAAAGCGGAGCAGATCAAGCGTTTGCAGGGAAGCTCCGGCGGGCTGTTCTCATATTCGAACACTGTCACACCGAGCTATACCTACAACATCGGCGCGATGTTCAGCACTTATGCATAATACAAGGCGGAGCTGAAAAGCTCCGCTTTTGTTTGCCTGAAGGTCTGATTTGGAAACTATAATTTAGCGCCCTATCCGCTTTCAGCAAATCAAAATCCCGCGCGCAGCGCGCACCATAATTCCGAATTCCGCATTCAGAATTCCGAATTAAACAAAAGTCCCCTCGGAAAGCTCCGGGGGGAAAATTGTGTTACTGAAAAAAGTTGAAATCTTGTCAGCCGGATACCGGCTTAACCGCGAAATTATTCAGCGGTGTAGGGAATGAGAGCGATCTGTCTAGCTCTCTTGATAGCTGTTGTGAGCTCTCTCTGGTGATAAGCGCAGCAGCCTGTTACGCGTCTGGGAAGGATCTTAGCACGCTCGGTCATGTACTTTCTGAGCTTAGCAACGTCCTTGTAATCAATGAATTCAGAACGATCAACGCAGAACTGGCAAACCTTTTTTCTGGGGCGCTTAACTGCGTGAGCCGGTCTATCAAACTTTTCAGCCATGATACTGAACCTCCTTTATTGTTCAAGTAAACGGATTTTTAGAACGGATAGGGATCGCCGGAGGCACCGCTGAAATCAGCCGCTGGCGCCTGTGCGGGCGCGGACTGCTGCGGAGCGCTTGCCGGCGCTGCGGGTGCAGCGTTCGGAACGGAAGCGGCATAATCGCCGTAGGAGCCGTTCTGAGCCTTTTCGCCGGTGAAGCAAAGCCTGTCTGCGATTACTTCGGTGACTCTGACGTTCATTCCATTCTTATCGGTATAGGAACGAGTCTGAAGCTCGCCTTCGACGAGTATCATTCTGCCTTTTCCGAAATAACGGGTAACGAAATCAGCTTGCTGACGCCATGCGACGATATTAAAGAAATCAGATTTCTTTTCTTCGCCTTTCTGCTGAAACCTTCTGTCTACAGCAATGCTGAAAGAGCAGACATTTGCACCTGAGGGAGTGGTCTTCAACTCTAAGTCATGGGTTATTCTGCCCATAAGAATTACCTTATTGTACATAACGACACCTCCTGAAAATAATCGCGGCTTTACCTGCGGAAATTACTGCTGCTGACCCTGTGCGAGTACAACGATGGAACGGAGAACGCCGTCAGTGATGTTGATGACACGCTCAAGCTCCATGGGGAAGTCAGGCTTGGACTCGAAGTTGTAGAGTACATAGTAGCCTTCGCCCTCGTAGTTGATCTCGTAAGCGAGCTTTCTCTTGCCCCACTCGTCGATGTTGGTAAGGGTACCGTTTGCCTTGATGAGGTCAGCGAACTTTGCGGTGAGCGCCTTGATCTCGTCCTCAGTCTTCTTCAGGGAGAAAACGATGATAGCCTCATACTTCTCAGATAACTTTGCCATTTATATAGCACCTCCTTATGGATATATATCCCGTGCGGAATTGCACGAGAAAGGGGTAAGACTTTTCAGTCTTAACTACACTATTATATCAGAAAAGTTCCCCCTTGTCAAGTGCCATAGGGGAACTTTTTCTGAATTTTTCGGGGAAACGCCTTACTTATCGGGAGCTATCCTCCAGATCTCCTTAGCGTAGTCGGCGATAGTGCGGTCGGAGCTGAACTTCCCTGCATTGGACATGTTTATCCAGCACTTGCGGAGGAATCCCGCGCGGTCGTCGCGGTAATCGGCGTTTGCCTTCAGCTTCGCTTCAACGTAGCTGTGCAGGTCGCCGAGCAGGTAGTAGTGATCCGGAACATGCCAGCTTGCGCCGTCCAGAAGCGCATAGTACAGCTCACGAAAGGCTCCGCTTCCGACGTCGGAGAACGTGCCGTCTATGAGGGTGTCCAGGACCCGGGCGATCTGCGGGTCGGAAGCGTAAATTTTGCGCGGGTCGTAGGAAGGCATGATCTTTTCAAGCTCCTCTACCCTTGCGCCGAAGATGTAGTTGTTTTCTATTCCGGCTTCCTCGGCTATTTCAACGTTTGCGCCGTCGTAGGTTCCGAGCGTTACGGTGCCGTTGAGCATGAACTTCATGTTTCCGGTGCCGGACGCCTCGGTGCCCGCGGTGGAAATCTGTTCGGAAATATCTGCGGCTGTAACCAGCTTTTCAGCGTAGGAAACGTTGTAGTTCTGAACGAATACAACGTTGATAAGACCCTTCACGGCCGGGTCGGAATTTACGAGCGCGGCAATTTCATTGATGTACTTGATGATGGCCTTGGCGCGGGCGTATCCGGGTGCGGACTTCGCGCCGAAGATGAACGTTGTCGGGTAGAAATCCTTGATGCTGCCGTCCTTTATCCCGAAGTAGATGTACATTATAGAGAACGCGTTCAGAAGCTGGCGCTTGTATTCGTGCAGGCGCTTTATCTGGATATCGAAAATGCTGTCGGCGTCGACAGCTGTGCGATCGTGCTCTGCGATGTACTCGGCGAGTGTGGCTTTCTTCGCGGACTTTATGCGGCTGAACCGGTCAAGCTGAGCGGGGTCGCCGGCGTATTTCTCAAGTTCTTTCAGGCGGGAGAGGTCGGTTATCCAGCCTTCGTCGCCGAGGAGGTCGGTGATCTGCGCGGAAAGCTCCGGGTTGCAGAGCGCTATCCAGCGGCGCGGCGTGATACCGTTCGTCTTGTTCTGGAAGCGTTCCGGATACAGCTCATACCACTCGGGAAGCGCATTGTGCTTGAGTATCTCGGTGTGGATACGCGCAACTCCGTTGGTGCAGCTTGAGCAGTAGATGGCCATTTTAGCCATGTGTACAACTCCGCCGGAAACCATCTTCATCTGGTCGATCTGTTCGCGGGGCATATTACGGCGGTACATATCCGCGATGAACGCCTCGTTTATCCGGAGTATCACGGAATAAACCTGCGGCAGCAGTTCCTCCATGAGGTCTGTGCCCCACTTTTCAAGAGCCTCCGGCATGATGGTGTGGTTGGTGTAGTTGAAAGTCTTCTGCGCGATCTCAAGGGATTTCTCGAAACTTACGCCGCATTCTGTCATAAGCAGGCGGATAAGCTCCGGTATGGAGATAGTCGGGTGAGTGTCGTTGAGCTGAATCGAGTTGTACTCCGCGAAATCCTCAATTTTTCTGCCTGCCTTGAGGTGCTTCTTGAGCAGGTCGTGGAGGGAGGCGGCGCAGAAGAAATACTGCTGTTTCAGTCGCAGCAGCTTGCCGGGACGTGCGTCGTCGTTCGGGTAGAGGGTGCGGGAGATGTTCTCTGCTTCTATCTGGGCGCGGCATGCTTCCATATAATCCTGGCGGTTGAAAGCGTCGAAGTCGAACTCTTTGACCGGCTCAGCCTGCCACAGGCGCAGTGTGCCAGCAAAGCCGTTCTTGTAGCCGAATATCGGCATATCGTAGGGGATTGCCATGACGTCTCCGGTGGAGAAGTGCACCTTTACGGCGTCTTTCTCAACTCGTTTGCTCCACGGGTCGCCGAACTTTGTCCAGTCGTCCGCGTCCTCCTTCTGGAAGCCGTCGACGATGGACTGCTTGAACAGTCCGTACTTGTAGCGTATTCCGTAGCCGGTCAGCGGGAGCTTCATGGAAGCCGCGCTGTCCAGGAAGCACGCTGCGAGCCTTCCGAGACCGCCGTTGCCGAGCGCTGCGTCCTCGATCTCCTCGAGGCTGCACAGGGACGCTCCGGCGGAGTTCAGCAGCGCTTCTGCGTCGTCGAGAAGCCCTAGGCACATCAGGTTGTTGTAGACCGCGCGTCCAACGAGGAACTCAGCGGAGAAGTAGCTTGCGGAGCGTCCCTTCGGGGCTGACTTCGCCATCACCGGAGCCGCCTGCTTCATTATGGAGCGCGCTAGTGCGTCGTGGAGCTGCGGCGCGGTGGGCTTTTCGCCGTCTGTCAGCTCAGCGAGGTATTCGTCAAAATCCTTTTTCAGTAAATCCTTGTCGATCATAGGTGTCTCCTTTTTCAGCCGCATGCGCGGATATTATGGACATTCTGATTATAGCATAATTTCATGGAAATTTCAACCTCAATATCCGGGACATAGCTGCATACTATATAAATGACTACGTCGCTGCTCCCGCGGCTGACAGCCCATGACTGTTGACAGGCGGTATTTTTTCACTTGGATTTCACATAGTGTTGTGAATTTGGTGAAAAAATGGTACGAAGTGAATTAGAATTGGTCAAAATGCACATAATGCGGAATTCATTTTCTACATTGGGAATCCTCGTTTTTGGCGCGAAATCAGCCCAAAACGGCCTGTGAATGCTTGAAAATAGCGCAAAAATATGGTATAATCTAATATACTATAGTGGAGTATGGGGTGGAGTATGCCCTGTTTCCATGATCATATGCGGCACACAGTAAAGCCGCAGGGGGAATGGAGGTAATCCGGTGAAAAAATTCTCATATCAGGCCACCGACATCAACGGAAAAATTATCCGTGGACAGGAGATGGCGGAGGATTATCAGGATCTTCAGCAAAAGCTGAAGGAACGGAATCTGTATATCACGCGCTACCGCGATCTCGGCGCAAACGACGCGGTGGACGTGAAGTACAAGTTCAAAACCAAGGAAGTATCGTTCATAAGCCGTCAGCTGGCGTCGATGACTTCCGCAGGTCTTTCGCTTGTCAGGGCGCTCTACATACTTCAGGAGCAGCAGACAAACAAGAAGGCGAAGCGAGTGCTTCTGGATATCTATGAGGAGGTACAGAAAGGTAAATCCTTCTCGGAGGTCCTTGAGCAGAAGCCGGGCGTTTTCCCGGATCTGTTCGTCAGCATGGTCGCAGCCGGTGAATCCTCCGGTACGCTTGACCAGATCCTCGTAAGAGTATCTGACCACTTCGCGAACGCAAACAAGACGAACAACAAGATCAAGAGTGCGATGGTTTATCCTATCATTCTGCTTGTCCTGGCTCTGGCGGTCATCGTACTGATGTTCACGATGATCCTGCCGACCTTCACCAGCATGATGGATCCGGAGGATATGACTCCGCTTTCAAAGGGCATGATCGCGTTCTCTGATTCGCTTATCAACTACTGGTACGTTTATCTTATCGTCATCGCGGCTATCGTGGTTCTGTTCTGGATATGCAGAAGAACTCCCGCAATAAAGCTCAGAATGGACGAACTTGTCCTCAGGATACCTAAGGTCGGAAAGCTTATTTCCACTATCTATACCGGACGTTTCGCGCGCAATATGTCCAACCTTTACGCAGCGGGTCTGCAAATGGTAGACTGTATTGAGAAGTCCGTATCCGTACTTGGTAATACCTATGTAACAAAACGCTTCGAGGAAGTTGTCGACAACATCAAGCTCGGTGAAAGCATGTCGAAGGCAGTCGAAAAGACTGAGATATTCGAGGGCATGTTCACCTCGATAATCTACGTCGGCGAGGAGTCCGGTACGCTGGATACCATCCTTTCAAAAGCGGCTGACTACTACGAGGAAGAGGGCGACACCGCAGTCACCAAGCTGGTCGGAATGCTCGAGCCTGTCATGATCATTATCATGGGCGTGGCTATCGGTCTGGTTCTGGCGGCTATATTCCCGATGCTCTACGGCGGTATGACCAGTGCGTCATAATCAACAACTACAGATTATTTTGAGGTGAAAATATGCTTTCAATTGATATTACTGACAGACAAATAAAGCTGGTCAGAGGCGTACACAGCGGTAACAAGATCAGAGTTCAGGACGCTGATATGCGTGAGCTGACCCTCGGTATGGTCTCCAACGGTTACATCACCGATGTCCCGATGGTAGCAGCCGAGCTTAACGATATCATCAAGACAAAGGGCATCACGGAGAAGGACGCTATCGTGTCCATTACTTCCAGCTCCATCGTTTACAAGGAAATGCTGCTCCCCAAGCCCAAGAGCCTTAAGAACACCGCTGCTATTGAGGCGATGATACAGGCGAACATGGGCGTTTCCAAAGAGTTCAACATCTCCTTCACCATCGCCGGCGAGACCGAGGACGAAGAGAAGAACAAGCTCATCAAGATCATTGCGACTGCCTGCCCGCAGCGCCTGGTTGACGGCTACGTAAGACTGTTCTCACACATAGGTCTGTCTCTCAAGGGCGTAAACATCGCGAACAACTCCGTAACGCGTCTTATCATCAACACTCCTAAGATGGCAGACAGAATGCCTATGCTGCTTATCCAGATAGATAAGGGATTCCTTAACATGAACCTTTACGAGGATAACCAGATCGTATTCTCCCGTTACTTCAACATCGATCCTTCAGATTACGACAACGCGCCTGACTATGTTATCCGTGCGCTTTCTGATAACCTGTTCAGAATGATCCAGTTCATCAAGAGCCGCAAGGGCGCAAAGCCCCTGAAGGAGATCATGTTCTACGGCGATACCGGAAACTTCATCGAGCTTTCCAACGCTATCTCCTCGTTCAACGTTCCGGTTCACGTTCTGGCGGCGCCTTCCACAGTCATCTCCATGGCTGAGATCGACTTCACAAAGTATGCTAACGCGATCGGCGCTATCTACCGCAGAAACAAGGATCTCGAGCACATAAACCTGCTGGAAGCTACCTCCGCGAAGGAATCCAAGGGCATGAACGGCTACCTGATGGCTCTTGCCGGAGCGTGTGTTGGCACGGTTGCCCTGGTCGGCGCTATCGTTATCGGTCTGAGCGCTATTGACAGCTCAATTCAGGGACAGATCTCCGAAATTCAGACTCAGATAGATAATCCTACCTTGCAAAACGATCTTTCCATAGTTACCAACCGTGAGAACATGCTCGCAGGCTTCCAGAGCTATAACGACAATGTAGGCTCAACTTCCCAGCTCTTCAACTACATGCCGAAGGTGCAGACCTACATCATCAATAAGGTTTCCGAGCCTATCGAGTCTATCGTGAACAACGACGTTGAGCTTGATATCCTCAACATCAACATCAGCGACTACAGCGTTACCGTAACGTTCATGGGACGCAGCAACGGCGATCCTACGCCGATCCCTTCACAGTACGTTGACAAGCTCACCAATGAAGTAAAGACCAAGTACGGCGATCCGTATTTCCAGAATGTCAACTATTCCGGCTTCTCAAAGTCCAATTCTTCCATCGAGAATACATACCTTGACCTTTCTACCGGTGAGTCCAAGTATGATACTGTATTCACGTTCACTGTGAACATGAATGTCAGACCCGGCTCCGATGAGGATCATGCAACTTCTATCGACCTTAATCCTCAGCCTGAAGAAAATGTGGAGGTAACTGAATAATGAAACTCAGTAAGCAGGAAAGAATTGCGGTTTTAGTGATCGCTGTAGTTATTTTACTCGGACTTGGCATATTCCTTTTCATCGTTCCTAAGTTTGAGGCAATCGGCACATCGTCTGTTTCGCTCCTCAATAAGCAGGTAGAGCTTCAGACTGACATCGACCGCGCCGCAACAAAGGAAAAGCTCGGCGAGGACGTAATCAACGCATACAACGACGGCCGCAATATCGCGGATATGTTCTTTGAAGAAATGAAGCCTTACGAGGCAGACAATGAGATCAGAGAGTTCATTCAGTACTGCAAGGACAACGGCGTGAACATCGCTGTTGATTCCCTGTCCATCGGCGCGCCTACCGTTTCAACTCTGGGCGTAAGCTTCTCCACCGAGCCGGTTGTAGAGTATGACCTCAAGACATATGCTACACAGGGTCAGGAGCCTTCCGCAGAGGAACTCGAGGCTCTGAACAGAGAGGCGATCATGCAGGCTGCGCTTGCAAGCACACAGGCTGTGGGCTCCATTGACGTAAGCTTCACAGTTACCACTCTCAATTCCGATGATATGCTGAAGTTCATTGATATCATCAATGATTACTACAAGCAGGAGGACGGCGGCATGATGAGAAAGGCGATCCGCCTTTCAAATGGTCTGTCCATTACCGACACCGACGTTGAGAAGAAGTACGCAGACTATGTTGACGACCTGACTGCAAAGGCAGAGAAGGACGGTAAGAGCCGCCTTGAAAAGGACACCGGCAAGACAGTAGGCAAGCAGGATCAGAACGCCAACAATAACAATGCTGCTGACGACGGCGACGGGGAGACCGCGAACACCAATAACAAGAACGAAGACAAGACCACCACGTTTGAGGAGAACGTATGCCAGGTCGACGTTACTCTGACCATGTACAGCATTGAGCGCATGCAGGATCCTACCGAGCAGCTCTCTTCACAGAACAATCAGTAATCGCCCTTAGGAAGTAACACTTTTTGGAGCAAGGGACTATAATGAATCGTTCTCCTGCGCCGCTCAGCATGGGAATACCGGCGTCGCAGGAAGGCACTGCGTGAGATGCATTGGAGGTAATCAAAAATGAAACACGCATTGAGAAAGTATCTGTCACCGTGCGGAAGCGCATTGTTCATGGTAGTAAGCACCATGGCTGCGCTTACCGTTCTTGTGACTGCGATGTACATGTCTGTGCTATCGTCCAGACAGGTGCAGTATGCAACGTTTGATCAGGAGCAGGCGTATGTTACTTCTACGTCAGTGGCTGATATTTTTACTGCATATATATCTGACAGCAAAAATGCAAGCACTACGATAATGAAGAAGATCAGCACAATGAAAGCGGGTCAGACTATAACCACAAACGGCAACGACTTTGCCGCTTTCGGCGGAACGAAGGAAGACTCTGCCATTGGCGCATACACGGTTGATATCAAGCGTCTGAACAATGAGACAATATCCGGCGTGGACTGGAATGTTTACGACATCGCAGTAACGGTTCAGAAGAACGGTATTGCTGAGACCACGCATTCTCTGGTTCGTTCTAAGAATGGCGAACCCACGCAGATGGAGCCTATCGACCGATTCTTTACCAGCACGGGATACCTTCCTAACGATGTGTGGATCTCGTCTGTTACCACGGACTCCACTCTTTACTGCGATAACGAGTACACCATATTCTCAAAGGATAAGTACGCTTCCGGCGACGGCGACGTAAATATCAACATGGATATCGTATGTGCTGGCGCAGCACTGTTCAACGACAAGACCACTATAAAGCCCGTTTCAAAGCCTATGACCTGGATATTCGGCAACAACGTCACCTTCGGTCAGGGCTGTACGATATCAGACTTTAATCTTGGTACATCCTCCGAGAACGGAAAGATCATAGTAGGCGGCGATATGACGCTTGAAGGCAACAATGCCGGTAAGACATTCCCGGCAAACGTTGACGTTTACGTTATGGGCAACCTTTATCTCGGAAAGAATGTATATGCATTCTTCAACGGAAACCTCTATGTAAAGGGCGATATAATCGCTGAAAGCGACAAATCTCACAGCTTCAGCAGCGTTTATGTGAACGGTACTATGAAGCAGAGATCCGGAGACGATATCAAAGGTACCCTGAATAATAAGGGTACATGCCCGGACAATGTAATGACAGATGCGGAAAACATTATGAACTCCAGAATCGGCGGTTCCGTGTTCCCGAAGTGGCAGGCAGAGACTGCCGGCTTACCTATAGAAAACATCTACTTCAACACCGATGATACCAATCAGGGCGCAAGCGCGAAGTACATCCACTATATCGACCACGACTGCACGATAGGCAATGTTAAAGATATATATGGCGGCTCCGGTGACAGCGTAAACCTTACTATAGTTATCGACACTGGCGACGACCCCCAGGGAGTCCGCACCCTTTCTGTAATGCCCAACTGCGACGACGTCGGAGTTGACGACACGTTTATGTGGTATCCCGAGGCTTCGCCTTCCGGCGGTAAGACCATCACGATTCTCACAGTCGGACAGGGTACTCTTGTAATCGATGTTCCTGACGGCGTTACCTATCAGGCGTCCGACCAGGAGTTCTTCGGTCACATTGCATGGTTTATGATCGCCGGCGGAAGCATAAAGGAAACCGCTAAGGGCGCTCCGTATTTCAGCAGAAACACCTCTCTCAGCCCTGGTCTGCAAAGCCAGATCCACAATAGCAGCTTCATCCTCCAGGAAGATGACGGAACATGCAGCTACAGAAAGGTCGGCTCCGGTAAGGACTCCTACTATGTATGCGATTCCCACGGCGGTTCTTATGAAGAACACAATGTAAAGACCGTAGAGGAAGGCAAGAAAGATACTCTTTGCGTGGGAAGAATCCTCAAGGATAAGATCGACGCTTATTATGTTTCCCATGCAAGCGTAAAGAGCAATATTGTTGACTATTATTCCAACTATTTCGGTGAGTTCCGTAACGGCAGCAGCGGCTATTCTTTAGGCAGCTATTATCCGAACGTGAACATATTCGTTATCTCCGTGCTTGAAAATGCTGATATCCAGTTCGGTTGCAAGAAGTCCGATAATTCGAGCATTATGGAGAATGTATACTGCGGATATGTTTATGCTCCGTATATGACCTATGTATCCATCGGTTCCGGCGGCGGTCTTAAGAATGTCGGCGGTCTGATAGTATCTGATATCGCGCTCAGCGGTGCGTATGAATATATCTTCGCACAGCCGGAGCGTACAATAACTCAGATAAGCGGAGAGGATATGGAAGCGCTTCAGCCCAGCGGAAGCAGAACATGGCGTGTTCATGGTTATTGATCCTTGAAGGGGAGTGACAATATGTTAAAAAAATTCTTATCCCGTCGGGGCTTCACCATCGTTGAGGTACTTGTTGCGTTTGTTATCTTCTCGATAATGGCGGCGATGATCGCAATGATTCTGAATACGACCGTGAGAACAAAGCAGGAAAATATTGTCCTTGAGGACGAGATAGCAAACCAAAAGGAAAAATACTATCTCAACACCCAGGATATGACCTATTCCTCCAAGGATGGAACGATACAGCTCAACTTTGACGGCGGCGGACAGGTCGACATCGACTATTCAATAGGCAATCCTAACAAGGATACCGACGATCATTATGTAGAGCTTGACTATTACATCGGAGACGTTGATTATAACGCGATGTACAACAACAAGGGCAAGGACGGCGACTCGGGAGTCGGCAGCGTTATGGAGCGACTTGACTCCCGCATTTACGGCACAAGCGGTATCGAGGACATCTACATCAAGGTCAAGGATCTTGGAGCAGTGGACGGCGGACACAGATATGAATTTGACGTGCTTCCGGTTTCCTCGACACTGGCAGGCGCGCAGTATGAGTTCCATGCTCAGTTCAAGATGCTGTTCCCCGCTAAAATAGTTGATTATGGTTACATCCATCATATAGACAAGAAGCCTATTAATAAGGATGAAGGCTATAACTACAACTTCAACCTGGCTACTCCTACTTCCAACGTGCTTTGCATAGGAAGCAGAATGTCAAAGGATACCTCGATATTCAGCGATACTGACACGGCTTACAAGAAGCTCTGGGTTACTCTGGATTCTGAGATCGACATCAGCGACCTGAATAAGATATTCGGAACCAGCGGCACCGATCAGACCTCCAATAAGAGCGGCGACGTTTACCACTTCACCCCTTATATCGAAAAAGTCGAGGAGGGAAAAGAGGGTCCGCATGACGACCCCGGCACTATCAAGCATGTAAACATCTTCGGTGCATTCCCCAAGAAATCTACACCGAAAACTCCGGAAGCTCCTACGAATGAAGCAACAACAGAATCGTAAGGAGGGCAGATATGAGATCTATCATCAGGCTTCTCAAGAAGCAGAATAAGGGTGGATTCACCCTCGTTGAGGTCGTTGTATCTGTGGCTTTGCTGGCTATTCTCATGGGCGGCATGATGATGTTCATTGCGCCCATAGTAAGGAACTTCAATGATAACCAGAAGGATCAGTCGGCACAGAGTGTTGCGGCCTGCATCAACGATTATATTGTTCACAGTATTCGCTATGCGACCCAGGTCGCTGTGTTTTCCAACACGGACTATGCTACGCTGATGAGTAACTCGGCAAATCTCGACAGAATCAAGTCGATGAACGATTACTGCAATTCTGCCAACAGCTCTAACCAGGCGTATCAGCTAAAGTGCCTCAGTCTGAAGTACGACGCTGCAACCAGCATGTATTATCTGTATGAGGAAAAGGTTGACAGCACGTCCAACGGCAAGATTTACGAGGATAAACCAGGCGCAGACGCTTCCAAGAAACCCAGAAAGGTGTTCAGCGACTGCTTCTACAACGATCTGTACATGACGTTCGAGATAGTTCAGCCTGAAAACGGCGACTATGGCAAGATCGAGAACGCGCCCCTGTTAAGAAATGACGCACTCAAGTTTACCATCAATGCGTACAGGGACTCTGCGCGTCAGACCATGATCTATTACGGAGAGGGCATTTCGGAGATGAGAAACATCAAGGGAATGCTCAAGCATGGAGGAAAGGCTGAGGATTACAATATCACAGTTTCCCCGGCGAGCCCGGTATCTTTTGGCGCAATGGCAGACGGAGATCCGCGGGATATATACATCTACTATATCAAGCGTACCCTCGCCGTTATACCCACAACGCCATAATAAAAAATTCCGCACCGCCTTAAATGTGCGGTGCGGAATATATTATGGTACATTATCAGCCCGGGAACATCAGGCTGACGTACCAGTTGATGACCTGGCTTCCGAACAGGAACGCGTATGCGATTCCTATTGCCAGGAACGGTCCGAATACCATTCGGCGGGAGTACTTCACCCTTTCGATAAGATCCTCCTTGATACGAATGCGGAACGTGCCTTCCCTTTCGGTGGTTATCTGTTCGCGTACTGCGCGGCTGAGCGCAGATTTATCCGGCAGACCCTTCCATGCGTCTTCGTCCAGGAACTCCCACTCAATGTCGGTGGTTCCGCCTGAGATGCTGCCGACGATAACGTCGCTGCAACCTTCCTTGACGTATCCTACGTCGCTGTCGAGTTGCTGCTGATACCAGTCGGTCACGATCTGGCGGATCTTCTCTGTTACTTCCTGCTCCGCCTTTTTATCACGGAACTTCTTGACGATACCGTAGATCGCGCCGAGCACGATCCCTGCGAACAGCGCCGGGAACACGCGGTAGCCGAGGAGCAGCGAGGCTCCGAGCATGAGTTGAAGATCGCCGCCGCCCATTCCTCCGACAAGCACGAGAATGAAGAACATCACGGCGACAACGCCGAGGGAGATAAGGCGTTCATACCAGGGGGCGAGCATTTCAGGTCCCCACGGAATGAAGAACGATGCGATGCCGAGCACGCCGACAGTTATGCTGCACCAGTAGGGTATTTCGAAGTGGTCGATGTCTATGCCGCTGAGTACTATAAGTATGGCGAACAGGACGCACGCTACGGCGAATTCCCATGAGAAGCCGTATACCAGGTAGGCTCCGAGGTAGGAGACCGCACAGACCGCTTCCATGATCATGTAGCGTGGAGAGATCTTTGAACCGCAGAACCGGCACTTTCCGCGCAGAATGATCCAACTGAAGATCGGGAACATATCGTACCACTTCAGGCGGTTTCCGCAGGAAAAGCAGTGCGACGGCTCGGTGATTATCGACTGCTTCAGCGGCGTGCGGTATATCACCACGTTGAGGAAGCTTCCGATAACAGAGCCGAACACGAATACGAAAACACAGGTCACGATGTAAATAGCTGTTGTCATTATCATGACTCCTTTCTGAAAACTGATTTCATTGTACCATAAACAAATGGTTTTTGCAAGGAGTTTTGAAAAATAACGGCAGGCAGAACTTAGCTTAATTCAGCAATACTCTATAAAGAAATATCCGCAGGGGCGGTTTTACGGCGGGGCTCCCGCTAATACCAGAAAGGAAGATCATTCATAATGGCTGGACCTATCAGAAACCTTCCCATCGGTCAGATACTGGTGGAGAACGGATTCATCAATGAAAAGCAGCTTCAGGAGGCTCTCGACAAGCAGAAGCAGAGCGGCGGCAAAATGCTCGGCGACGTTATGCTTGAGATGGGGCTGGTGTCTGAAACTCAGCTTGCGCAGGCGCTGTCTATCAGACTGAAGGTGCCGTTCGTCGACCTTGCGTCAGTGCAGATAAACAAGGACGCGGTAATGAAAATCCCGGAGGCTACAGCCCGGGAAAAGACGGTCATCGCGTTCGATATGCACAACAACCGCCTTATGGTGGCTTCCAACGACCCTATCAACTTCTACATATTCGAGGAGCTGAAGGTTCAGACCGGCATGGAGATAATCCCGCAGATATCCACCAAGACCCAGATCGAGGAGGCTATCGGCAGGTTCTACTCGCAGCAGACCGTTAACAAGGTTATGAACGAGCTGGACGACGAGGCGGCGGCCGCAGCCCAGCAGAACCAGGTGGACACACAGTCCGGCGAGCGTATCGACAACGCGCCTATCGTTCGACTGGTAAACACCATGGTCGAAACCGCGTTCAGAATAAACGCATCAGATATCCATATCGAGCCTTTCAAGACCCGCACCCGTATCCGATTCAGAATAGACGGCGAGCTTGTGGAGCAGGAGGCTATGAAGGTCTCCATTGCGCTGCACAACTCGCTCATCACGCGTATCAAGATCCTCGGCGGTATGAACATCGCTGAGAAGCGTATCCCGCTGGACGGCCGATTCGGTATGAAGATCGATGGTATCAACCTGGACGTCCGTGTATCTACTATCCCCTGCGTTTACGGCGAGAAGTGCGTTATCCGACTGCTCTCCACCGCAGATGAAAAGACCAGAAAGATAACCGACCTCGGTATGACGGATTATAACTACGAGATGTTCAAGCAGATAATCCGCTGCCCGAACGGAGTTATGCTGGTTACAGGCCCTACAGGTTCCGGTAAATCTACTACACTGTACGCGACCCTCGGCGAGCTTTCAAAGCCTAACGTAAACATTGTAACAGTTGAGGACCCTGTCGAGAAGAAGATCGACGGTGTAAACCAGTGCCAGATCAACGCCAAGGCAGGTATGACCTTCGCGGCTGCGCTGAGATCTATCCTCCGTCAGGACCCCGACATCATAATGGTCGGTGAGATACGTGACGGCGAGACCGCAGATATCGCGATCAGAGCCGCTATCACCGGTCACTTCGTGCTTTCAACGCTTCATACCAACGACGCGGCTTCCACTATCGTCCGCCTTGTGGACATGGGCGTTGCGCCGTACATGGTAGCTTCCTCGCTGGTTGGTATCATCGCACAGCGACTCGTAAAGCTCCTGTGCAATGAGTGCAAGGAAACTATCACGCTCTCTGACCCCGCAGACCTCCGCCTTGTAAGCAGGGATAAGCCGGTGCAGATATGCCAGGCTCATAAGGGCGGCTGCAAGAAGTGCAGAGGAACAGGTTATTCCGGACGTACCGCTATCCATGAGATAATCGTTACGTCAAACGATATAAAGGAGCTTATCTCGAAGGGCGCTACCGCCGAGGAGATAGGTGCAAAGGCTACAGAAAACGGCACGCTGCTGCTGCGCGACAACGTAACGCAGATGGTTCTTGCCGGAAGAACGACAATGGACGAACTGGTAAAGGCAACTTATACCGTTTGATTTGGGCGCGGATATACTCCGGCGGAAAAGACCTCCTACACGGCATGCGGACAGCGGAAAGCCGCGCGTGAGGGAGCAAACAGCTCCGCAGGGAATATTCCAGACCCAGCCGGAATACTAATTACAAAGGAGCGTAATAAACGTGGAAGGTATGAACACCAATATAATGGATATCAACAGAATTCTGGACGAGGCGCGCAACCTCGGCTGCTCGGACTTGCACTTCACGGCGGGTCTGCCGCCGGTGGTACGTCTGCACGGTTCCATCAGAAAGCTCTCCGGATATCCTGACTGCACCGAGCCTATCATCGTAAACATCATCAACCAGATAACCTCTATCAAGCATAAGTCCCAGATATCCAAGGGTCTGGACACCGACTTCTCGTATGTGTCCACCGCGGGATTCCGTCACAGAGTCAATGTATACCGCCAGAGAGGCTACCACGCCGTGGCTATCCGACTTCTGCGAAACGATATCCCGACCCTTGCCGACCTTTCCCTGCCGGCTACCCTCGGCGAGTTCGCCATGGCGCCGCGCGGTCTGGTGCTGGTAACCGGCCCTACAGGTTCCGGTAAGTCTACCACGCTTGCGGCGATGATAGACCACATCAACCGTTCCAAGAACTGCCACATCATCACAGTCGAGGACCCTATCGAGTATCTGCACACCCACAAGCAGTCCATGGTAAACCAGCGTGAGATCGGGCAGGATGTAGACAGCTTCGCAGGCTCCCTGAGAGCGGCTCTCCGTGAGGACCCGGACGTTATCCTGGTCGGAGAAATGCGTGACTTCGAGACCATCAATGCAGCCGTAACCGCCGCAGAAACCGGTCACTTGGTATTCTCGACCCTGCATACCACCGGCGCCGCAGAGACCATCGACCGTATCATCGACGTATATCCCCCGCACTCCCAGGGTCAGATACGCTCGCAGCTTGCGAACTCCGTTGTAGGCATCATCTCGCAGACCCTCGTGCCAACCGCCGACGGGAAGGGTCGCTGCGCGGCTCTGGAGATACTCGCGGCTACCGACGCTATCCGCTCCATGATCCGCGAGGGCAAGATATTCCAGATACCGACGGCTATCGCTACCGGCAAGAAGAACGGCATGTTCACCCTCGACCAGGATCTTGCAAGACTTGTCAACATGGGCAAGATCACCAACGAAGTTGCACTCACCAAGTGCCAGGATCCGAACGAGTACAGAAGATACCTTGCAGTTGTTTGATGGTGATGATATGAAAAGAACGGCAAAGGCGGCGTCAAAAAAGGGGTTCACCCTTATTGAGCTTGTTGTGGTCGTGGCGATAATCGGCGTGCTGGCGGGGCTCCTTGTGCCAACCATGTTCGACGCCGTGACGAATTCCCGCATAGCCTCCGCGCAGCAGACCGCCAAGGTCATACGCGACAGGAGCGCGGAGTTCTTCACGAAGATGGATACGCAGATGCACACCCATGTCGGCGAGGTTCAGAAGGTCGTGATAACGGTCGATAACGGCACGTGGAGCATGACCGGAGGCTCCGCCGCAGACTGGGTGGACGGCGTGAATCACTGGAATACCCTGCCGGGCGTGTCGGATTCCGGCAATGATCCCCGGCAGAATACGGAGCTCCTCTCGAGCCTTGCGGTTTCCGCGCAGAGTATCGGCACGGCGTATATTGAGATGTATGTTGAGTACGCTCATGTTGTCGGGGTTTCGGTGATAGAAGGAGCTTCCGCGCCTGCGTGTACTATGCCCGCCGCGCAGGATTTCGCTGACCGCACCTTCGGCTACGGGGGCGGCGACCGCGCCGGAAGAATGCAGGACGGCACAGTAATAGGCACTGCGCCGATACTTTCATTAGTTGTCGATGACAACTGATGAGTGAATTGTGTAATCGATACGCAGAATTTACACAAGGATTTCACATAAATTGCACAAAAAGCGGCATTCGAAATAGAATATTTTAAACGAATTTACCCTTGCAATGCAATTGTTTTGAAAAAACTCTTGCAATTTTCATGCCGATAGGCTATAATGGGATTATGGCGAAGGAACGAACCTGAATTAAGTTCCGGCGCTCATAAAAATGGATATAACTCCGCTGGGGTTATACATAAACAAATTTTTTTCTTTACAGGAGGTCTTTACAATGATAAAGAAGCTTCAGGCTCTCAAGGCCAAGAAGGGCTTTACACTCGTAGAGCTCGTAGTAGTAATCGCTATCATCGGCGTACTTGCTGCTATCCTCGTTCCCACAATGCTCGGCGTAGTTCAGGATTCCAGAATCACTTCTGCTGACTCTGCTGCTGCACAGGTTAAGAACCAGACCACAAACTTCCTCACTCAGATGGACGCTGCTAAGAAGTCCCTGACTGGCGGCAGCGGCACATTCCAGATTACCGTTACCAACGGTACCTGGTCTACATCCGGTGTTGGTACTTTCGGTACTGGCGGTTCTTGGTCCGGCGGTTCAGATAAGAACTATGACTACTGCCTGTACATGAAGGACACCCTCGGCGATATCAAGAACGCATACATTTCTATGTGCATGAACGCTGGTAAGGTTGTAGGCGTAATGCTCGTTGATGGCTACACTTCTTACGCTGGCGCTGCTCCTACAGAGGCTCAGTACATCGCTGGTACTTATCCTTGGGCAGGTTCTAAGGCTGGTATCGACGGTAACCAGTTCATCGTTGGTACTGCTCCTAAGCTCCAGAAGGGTGAGTAATCACTCCGCGGAAAACCGAGTTTTCCAGCTCTGAATGACACAATGTTCCTCGGCGGCGCAAGCCGTCGGGGAATTAGTGTTATTATTCAAGCGTTTATCCAACATCAGATGAACGTTTGAATAATGGCGCTCCCGAAATCAACGAAAGGCGGAATATCACATGATACAATACCTTCAGAGACTAAAGCACAAAAAGGGTTTCACGCTTGTCGAGCTTGCGGTCGTTGTCGGAATCATAGTTGTGCTGACTGCGATAATTATGGCGAACATGCTTGGCGGAGATACTGAGAAGATACTCAAGGCGAACTCCAACGCGCAGACGTTCTTCACGGCAAGCCAGATAACGCTCACCCGCGCGCACCTCACCGAGCGCCAGATCGTTGACTATCCGTCGGGAGAGCCCAAGTTCATCGAATACAAGGACGGATTCAACGAGCTGAATGGCACGTATCTGTTCATTGAGGCGCATTTCAAGGAGAGCGGCATTGACTGGCTCCACGTTGATAACTACCTTAACAAGCTGATGGCGCGCGGCGAATCCGAAACTATGACCCCACTTGAGCAGAACCTTTCCACAAATCTCAGCGAGTATATCGCTGAGAGCGCCGAAGGCTACTTCTACGCAATGTGCGACAAGAATTTCACCGTGACCTACGCGCATTACTGCCAGGACAGACTGCCCGAATTCAAGGGCGAGGAGCTGTCGGCGTTCCGCGATAAGTATATGTTCGGCGTAGGAATGAAGCTTCCTAACATGGGCAGCGTTATCGGCGTATGCACGGATATCGACCCCAATACAGACGGTATCCAGACTCCCGCAACCGGAGAATACGCATTTGGAATTCCGGCTTCGTACACTGGCTATCTGTCCGCTTGACATTAAATTTGAACCGCTCCGGTCAGACCGGGGCGGTTTTTGCCCTTTCTGGGGGATTTTTTTGAGAAAAATGCAAAAAATAATGCAGAAAAGCTAAAGTTGTGAAGGTAACTGCCGATAATATAAGTAGCTAAAAGGATGCGGGCGTACTATGCAAATATGAAAACGCCCGGGATCATAACGAAAATTGCAAAGGAGGCAGATGTATATGGAAATAAAAAGAATAAACGGGGTGCTTTCCGCATACCAGACCGTAAAGAAAAGCGCGGCGCCCAAAACTGAAACTGCTTCCTCGGTGAGAAATACAGACAGGGTCGAATTCGGGTTCGAGACCGCACTGCAGGCCGCGAAGAACGGCATTGCGGCGGCGGTAAAGGCAGACGCGGCTCCGCAGGAGCTGGCACAGGCACAGCAGGCTCTCGACAGCGGCGTTGAGGCGAACGACCTCGCGTCTTATATTCTCTTCGGGTGATAAAATGGACGAAAGAACCGCGCAGGCAGTAATAAAATGTCTTGAAATAGACTGCGATTTCTACAGGGAGCTTCACGTGTTCCTGATGAAAAAGCACACAAAGATACTTGACGACGATCTCGAGTGGCTCACGAACTCGCTTAATACCGAGCAGGCTTACGTGATGAAGAGCCAGTCGCTGGAGACCAAGCGCCAAGCGCTTTTCGACGGGCTGGGTATCTCAGGCAGGAAGCTGTCCGAGATGATCGGGGAGGCTCCGAAGGAGTATCAGGCGAAGCTGAAACAGCTTTCCAACCAGATCGCAGACCTTGTCGACGGCATAAGGGAAATAAACGAACAGACCAACGAGATAGTAAAGCGCAAGCTCGATAATCAGACGGAATTCGTAAAGCGCGCCGGGATATTCAACAAGCCCGAAACTTACACAAAGAATGCTTCAAAGGTCACCGGAGGAAGCTCCGCGAAGGCTTTCAGAGAGATTTAGGAGGAAATTATATGCGTCCTACTTTTTTAGGATTTGAGACACAGAAGCGTACCATTCAGGTCGCTCAGAAGAACCTTGATATCGCGGGCAACAACATTTCGAATATCAACACCGTAGGCTACACCCGCCAGAGGGTAGACCTCTACGCAATGTACGTCAGCGGAAACAGGAGCCTCAGATGGTGCAGCAATACGAATAATCTTTCGCTTACAGGTCAGGGCGTCAACGCTTACGGCGTGAGCCAGACGAGAGATCAGTACATCGACAAGCGCTACCGCGAAAACACCGCAGTAGAAGCTGAGACTGAGAAAAAGGTGAATATCCTCTCGGACGTTGAGGACGTGCTTGATAATATCGACACCGACGGACTTCAGTATTATACCGAGCAGTACTTCAAGGCGTTACAGGATTACTCGGTAGAGCGCCCGGACGCCGCCGAAGTCGCTACCATAGCGGTGAATTCGGCAACGAATCTCTGCCGTATTCTCAACGATTACAGCACGAAGCTCAGCGAAGTCGAGGACACATACGTCAGCGAAACCAAGAACACCGTGACATATGTAAACAACCTGCTCAGCGAGATGAATCAGCTCAACAAGCGCATTGCGAAGGAGAAGATGTGCTACCCCGACGAGTACGGCCCCAACGAGCTGTACGACCAGCTCAATATGTACATCGACGAGCTTGCGAATTACGGCGATATCTCGGTCACCAAGCACTCCAACGGAACTATTTCGGTGGACATGGCTGGCGTGAACGTCCTGAATGCTGAGGAATTCAAGACGAACAGTCTTGTAATGCAGGATTACTACGCTAATGGTCAGGTAGTCCTCAATTTTGAGAGCGGCGAGGAGGTCAACCTCCACTCCGGCGTGCTCAAGGCTTACATAGATTCGCTCAACGGCAACGGCGTTTACGCTACCGGTCGCCAGAACGGCGAACACGGAATCGCTTATTATAAGTCGGCAATAGATGTCTTTGCAAGAACCCTTGCGGATACGTTCAACGCCGCTAACGGCGCGGACGACGACCCCGCGCGCCAGATGTTCGTAGGATATCCCTCCGGCGGCAAGGACCCGACAGCCGACGAGAACAAGGACGGCGTGCTTGACGGCGGCTATTCCGAGGTGCTCATCACCGCGGGCAATATCCACGTTTCCACCGTGTGGAGAGAGAACCCCACGATGATCGGTATGGTAAAGTCCATCGACCCCGCTACCGGCGAACAGCGCTACGGCTATGATGAAAAGGTAGATTCTAATGGAAATGTAACGCTTCAGAACACGAACGTGCTGTTCCTGCTTTCTAAATTCGAGAAAGGAGTAAAGTTCGGCAACGAGAACGACTTCAAGGGCGACATTTACCAGTACATTTCATTCATAAGCGACAGACTCGCTGAAAAGATAAGCTACGAGACCAGCCGCAACGAAACTGCAAAGTCCACTGTGGATACGCTGCTTGACGCCCGCGACGAGGTTTCCGGCGTACAGATGGACGAGGAAGGCATCAACATGCTGAATTACCAGAAGTGGTACAGCGCTTCCTCGCGTATGCTGACCACCCTTGACGACGCCCTTGACAAGCTGATAAACGGCACCGGGCGTGTAGGTCTGTAAGGAGGACATAGATGAGAATAACTAATTCCACGCTCCTGAGAAATTACGACAGGAACCTCAAGCGTATTTCCGCTGCGAAGTACTCTTCTGAAAACAAGATATACTCCGGCAGACAGTACACCCGCGCGAGCCAGTCCCCGCTGAAGGCGGCGAAGGCGCTCACCGTAAGGAAGCAGCTCTGGCACACCGAGCAGTACAAGGAGAACCTCAATGTCGCCGATAAGTTCTACACCGAGGCTGAGACTTCCCTGCTCCAGATATCTGACTCGCTTGCGAATGTCCGCGAAACGATAATCTACGCCTGCAACTCTACAAAAGATGAAAGCGTTGATTTAAACATTCTTGCCGAGCAGCTTGAAACAAAGGCTAAGGAAATGGTGTCCATATTCAACACCGACAGTGCAGAGCGCGCTATATTCGGCGGCGAGAGCAACAGCGCCGAGCCGTTTACCCTTCAGTATGACGAGAACGGACGCGCTACAACGGTGCTGTATCACGGAGTTCCGGTCAATGCGATGTCCGACGCTTCAGGCTATCCGTATTCCAAAGATGTCTATATAGATATTGGTATCGGTATGGTAATAAACGACAACCAGGAGATAGACCCGCAGTCGGCGCTGAAAATATCCTTTAATGGTGCGGCGGTTTCCGGCTGCGGATTTGAAGGCTCTGACAAGGATCTCTCAACGCTGAATCTCAAGAGCCTAAACCCGGGCGCCGATGATGATAATACCATTCGTATCACTGCCGGCGGAAAGACTGTAACAGTAAATTTCAAGGGCAGAAATACGGCCGACATACAGAAGGCAATCGACGACGCATTCAACAATGCGGGCGCTGCCGGACCCAAGATAAGCGAAAAGGGCGAGCTTACCATGGCTGACGGCTCTAAGGCTGAGATATCTGAAACCCCGTACATCGACCTTGAAAAGCTGACCGATGGCAAGAAATATTCGTTTGATATCTACGCGAACGGCAAAAAGAAAACCATCAACTTCACAGCGGGTGCTACAGCCGCCGACAGCATGAAGAATATCCAGGATAAACTTAACGAGGAGTTCAAGAAGGAAAAGAACACCCCGGTTATCGCGGCGGACGGCTCCATTACAGTGAAGAACAACGCCGGTGAGGCTTCACAGGTGTATCTCGCCAAGAGCGACGGCGACGCGCCCACGTTCAAGAACGGCGACACATACTCCAACAATTACATACAGGTAACGCTTGACGCGGCAGCGGCGCTTCGCAGGGGCGACCTGGACTACGCTAACGCATGTATCGACAGAATAGTAAATTCCTCTGAGAATCTGCTGGTCGAGATAGCAGACCTCGGTAACGCCGAGGAATACATCGAGTTCAACACAAGCCGTTTCGACACAAGAGAGCTGAACCTCAAGGATCGCCAGAAAACTCTTGAAGCCACAGATCTGGCGTCTGAGATCACGCTGATGAAAACCTACGAGGCTATCTACAATGCGGCTCTCCAGATGTCAAGTTCCATAATCCCGAACAGCATATTCAATTATATTTCGTAAAAAACAATTTGGTTGATTGATTGGTCATAATGCGCAGCGGCGCCTGTTATGGACGCGGCGAAGGCACGGAAGCCGATGCATTAGTTTATATGTTAAGCACAGGACAACTCAGGAGGTGTTGGAAGTGAACAGCAATTTGTTACAGATCACGACGATCCCGATATCCATTGAGATCAAGGTGACTAACGCTAAGTATCAGTACCCCGAGGGGAAAGACAGACAGCCCAAGGTCAACATTACGAATACCCAGGGCGGATATGTCATGAAGGCTGACCCGATAAAGGTGAAAATCGACACCTATGAGGCAAGAAAGAGCCTTGGCTACGGTCATATGACGGACGGGGACATGATGAGCAAAAAAGCGCAGGATGGATTTTCACTTGCGTTCCAGGGCACGGCAAGAGTCGCGTCTGAGGGTAATATGCTCGCAAGAGGAATGACCGCGTCGGAGATAGCGATACAGAACGCGAGAGCCGATGCAACTGTGGAAACGATCATGGAGTTCCTGCCGAAGGAGGGTGCAGATATCACCTTTGACGGCGGCACGCTCAGCATAGACTACGATATGGGAGAGCAGGAGATCGACTGGGATACAGTAAACGAACTGCCTATGGAATTCGTTCCCGGCAGTGTGGAACTCATCGTACGGAACAGACCCCGCGTTGAGATAGAGTATCTTGGCGAGCCTATCTATTTCCCGGCAAGCGCTAACCCTAACTACAAGCCTCCGGTGCTTGATATAAAGGGCTGAGTTTTCGAAAGGAGCGGCGGAATACGCCGGATTTGCCTATGAAGATAATCACAAGAGATTTCGGCGAGCAGGAGATCGAGGAAGATAAGATCATCACATTCCCCGAAGGTATCATCGGTTTTGAGAACGTCAAGAGATACGCGCTGCTCAGCCCGCTAGGTGACGGAGTGTTTCCGATGTGGCTGCAGGCTGTTGATTCAAAGGAGCCCTGCTTCGTGGTCTACGACCCGATGGTGATATACAGCGACTATCGCTTCGTAATATCCGACGAGGAGCAGAAACTGCTCAACATCACCGAGGACTCGCCGTACCGCTGTCTTGCAGTGGCTATAGTACCCGAGGATTATAAAAAGACTACCATCAATCTGCGCTGTCCCATCATTATCAACACTAATGAGCGCAGGGCTGCACAGGTCATTCTGACGGAGCATTATGAGTTCAAGGCTCCGGTCTACGAGGAGGTCTGACCATGCTCGTAGTTACAAGAAAGCTTGATGAGAGCCTGATAATCTCCGACAATATCGAGATAACCGTGTTGGAGATAGGCAAGGATAAGGTCAAGATAGGCATAAACGCTCCAAAAGAGGTAAAGGTCATCAGAAGCGAGCTGAAAGACGCGCGTCAGACGAATGAGCAGTCGGCGCATATTTCCGGCGGCGCAATAGCCGGGCTTCTGAATCAGCATAAACAGGAGGAAAAGTAACATGGCAGTAAGTAATTTACGTCTGGGAGGTATTACGTCCGGCTTCGATACTGAAGCTATGGTAACGCAGCTTCTTTCCTCATACCAGACAAGAATAGACAAGCAGAGCCAGAAAATCACAAAGTTATCATGGCAGCAGTCCGCTTATCAGGATATCACAAAGAAGATCACTGAATTCAAGAATACATATTTTGATGTTCTCAAGCGTGATACATATCTGATGAGCCCATCCACCTTCAACAAGTTCAAGGCGGACGTCACTGCGACATCCAACGCCGACGCGTCGGGTCTGACCGTCAGCACGACTTCAAACTCTTCTTCAGGAAGCTACAAGATAAAGCTGAACCAGGCTGCAAAGGCTTCGACTGCCCAGGGCAATTCAATAACTTCCGGCAACTTTAAACTCGACCTTGACAAGGCGCTGAGTTCCGCCAGCGGAGAAGTAAAGACCAACGACGACGGCAGCAAGACATGGACAATGAATTTTGCGCTTGACGTACAGGTAGGCGGCATAAGAAAGACGATATCCTTTTCAGCCGACGCCCTGCTCGGCGCAGACGGAAATGTTGCCGATAAGGACGCTGCTAAGTCCAGCATTATTGATTCGCTGAACCAGAAGCTCCAGGAGAGTTTCGGATATTCCGGAAAGACTTCCGGAGCCACCGGTGCTACTGATGCAAACGGCAAGGAGTGGTTCCTTCAGGTAAAACTCGGTTCTGATGGGAAGGCTGAATTCCAGGTAGGCGGAAACGCTTCCGTTTCCGTCGCTGAGAACAAGGGCAATTTTGGTTTAGCTCAGCCTAAGGAGAAGGTTGCTATTTCTACCGGCAGCGTTGTCACTGGTGTGAACGCTTTACAGGTAGAAATCGGCGGAAAGAATGTATCTGTCGCATTTAACGGCGTTTCCAGCACATATTATGACAGCAAGGGCCAGACTGGTAACGAGGCTATTCTTGCTGAATATAAGGAACTGAAAACAGCGGCTTACCGCAAGTCTTATAATCTTGCAGATAACGAAATAGTATCCGATGAGCAGCTTGAAAAGTTCACCTATTCCAACGAGCAGGCCGCAAAGGATAAGAATGCTGCGTCTATCAAGGAAGCTCTCAAGGGCGTTGCCGGGTACACATTTAATTTCGATGGCACATATGTTACCGCTGCGGATAGCAATGGCAACTCGGTAGATTTTTCTATGACTTCCGTTGAGGGCGGTACACTCGGCCTTACAAAGGCGTCTGCCTCCAATAAGATCAACTCCGGCTCCACGCTTTCGGATCTCGGTTTCAAACCCGAGGCCGACGGAACCTATAAGCTCAATATAAACGGCACGGAAATCAGCCTTGATAAAAAATCTACCATATCTTCAATGATGAGTGCGGTCAATAAGTCTGCCGCAGGCGTTACCATGACATATTCCTCCCTGACTAACAGCTTCACGCTGGAATCTAAGGAGTTCGGCGGCACTGGTAAGGTTGAGGTAGGCGATACTTCCCTTGGCAGAAGCCTGGGTCTGGTTGACGACAACGGCACTGTTGGTGCGTCCGAGGGTCAGAACGCGATCTTTGAGATCAACGGTCAGGAGGTTTACCTTAACGATAACACCTACACCCTGGACGGCAACACCTTCACATTCAACGACAACATGACTATCGGCGAGACCTATACCGTAAACATTGCAAAGGATTCCACCACGGTCAAGGACGCGCTAAAGAAGTTCGTTGAATCCTATAATAAGCTCATCGACGATGTGTATGGATATATCGGCAAGTCTCCTGCGAAGGACGACGACGGCAACACGTACGAGCCGCTGACCAACGCCGAGAAGGACGAAATGAGCGAGGATGAGATAACCAAGTGGGAGGAGAAGGCAAAGCAGGGCGTACTGTACAATGACTCTACCGTTTCCACTGTAATGAGCCAGATGAGATCTGCGCTTTACACCAGTGTCACGCTCGACGACGGTTCTAAGTTCGGTATCTACAACCTGGGCATAAAGACCTCCAGCGAGTGGAGCGAACATGGAAAGCTCCAGATAGACGAGAACGCATTTGACAAAGCGTTTGAGAATAACGAGGACGCTATCATAAAGCTGTTCACCGACAGCGATACCGGCATGATGAAGAAACTGAATTCTGTTATCGACGGCGCGGTAAAGAGCAGCGGCGCTGCTAATACCAGAGGTACTCTGGTAAGAAAGGCCGGTAAGGCAGACAGCTCCGTCACCACCGACAGCACCATCTACAAGGAGATGGTGAAGATGCAGGATCGTTTGAAGGAGCTCCAGGATCGTTACGACACAAAGGAAGAATATTGGTGGAAGGTGTTCACAAACATGGAGACCGCAATGGCTGACCTCAACAGTCAGACCAGCTACATCTCCTCTTATCTTGGAACCGGCACATCAAGCTACCAGTAAAATAAACAGAACAGAGGACATTCATCATGTCAAATCCCTATTCCGCATATAAAAAGCAGTCTGTATCCACTATGACTCCGGTGGAAGTCGTTATCAAACTTTACAGCGAGACTGAGCGTCAGCTTGCTATTGGCGTCAGCGCTATCGAATCAAAGGATATCAAGAAGGCGCACGAGGCGCTGATGAAGGCTCAGGAGCTTATCGGGGCGCTCCGTGGTTCGCTGGATAAGGATGTTCCGATATCGAAGAATCTGGATCAGCTCTATGACTTCTTCCAGAGGTCGGCGGCAAATGCGAACCTCAATAAGGACGCTGAGCATGCCGAGGAGCTGAAGAAGATAATTCCGATGATAGCGGATCTCCGTGACGCATTCACGCAGATAAGCCAGATGACTAAGGAAGAGATCGAAGCGCAGGCAAAGGGACACAAGAAGTGATCCAGAGGAGGTGTTGTTATGGCAGAGTTAACGGGGTGTGAGGGCGTACTCGCGCTGCTAAAGCAGATTTACGAGGTGCTTCAGGAATATGACCAGCAGACTGATGCCATGATCAATGCCGAGCTTGAGGTGCTTCAGCAGTCGCTGCTGGCAAGAAATGCGCTTATTGAGAAGCTGGAAGAACTCAAGCAGCAGCTTGAAAGCGTCATAGAGGTAGAGCAGCCGGAGGAAAGGGTGCTTCTGCAAACGCTGGTTCACGGAAGCTACGTGAACGCTCCGCTGGACGACCAGCATAAGGAAATACAGCTCATGCAGCGGAATATCACTGTTATGAAGCAGCGTATCGTCGATAAGGATAAGGTTATCTCCGGGCAGTTCAAGAATCAGCATGTTGATTCCCGCCGGGAGCTTGAGCAGCTCAAGCAGACTCGCCAGAAGATCGGCTATTACAACAGCGCGGTCGTTAATCGCGCGACAGGTCAGTCGCTCAATAAAAACCTGTAATATCAGGGGCTGTCGTTTTTCGGCAGCCCTGTTTTTTTGACGCCGCCTGAGACAGATGCCGTCTGCTTCCAAATATAACTATCCAGCATTGTGCAAAATTGCTAAATTACTTATTTCTTTTTTTCGGTGCTTGCAAAATTCACAAAAATACTGTATAATTGTACTAGGTATATTGCGATTTCACACAGAAGGGTGATCACAGATGAACGTTTACATGGCGCGTCAGCCGATATTTGATACCGAGAATCACGTCTATGGATATGAGCTGCTCTATCGCAGCAACGGCGTCCAGAACCAATATAACGGCGTAGATGGCGACGCTTCCACTGCGGATGTAATTACCAATGCTTTTTTCGGTCTGGATATAAGGGACATCATCGGAAACAGCAAGGCATTCATCAATTTCACTGGAAATCTGCTGAAACGCGGGGTCCCGAAGATGATATCTCCGGAGCTTGTGGTGGTCGAGGTTCTTGAAAACCTGATGATGGACGAAAAACTCCTCGCCGCCTGTCAGGAGCTCAAGGAGCGCGGCTATACCCTTGCGCTCGACGATTTCGAGTACGACAGCAGCTACAGTCAGCTTTTCGAGCTTGGCGACATCGTTAAGATAGACTTCCGCACGCCGCAGAAATCCATCGAGGAGACGGCGTACATCTGCCGCTATTCCAACAAAGTTATGCTGGCGGAGAAGATAGAGACCCGCGAGGAATTCGAATGGGCGAAGAGACTCGGGTGCAGCTTCATGCAGGGATACTTCTTTGCGAAGCCTATGATAATGTCCAAAAACAGCCTGACGCCGCTTCCTGTGAATTTTATGCGCGTTATGCAGCTCATTTCACAGCCGGAGCCGGAGTTCAGCGATATCGTGGACGTTATTTCCTGCGATACCGCGATGTGCCAGCGGCTGCTGCGGCTTATCAACTCCGTCTATTTTGGGGTAAGGAACCGCGTAAGCTCCATCGGACAGGCACTGGTGATACTTGGGCTTGACTACCTGCGCGAGTGGATATACCTCATGGGAATGCAGCGCATAACTCGCAGCGATAACGTTGAAATAATGCGTATCTCGTGCCTGCTGGCAAAGTTCTGCAAGCAGCTTGCGCTGATGATACCGGAGGCAAGGAATGATTCTGACGCGTTCTACCTGATGGGTTTGCTGTCGATGGTGACATACGGCGGCGAGAGGGCGCTGGCCCAGGCTCTGGAGGAGTTCCCGCTGACCCAGGAGATAAAGGACGGACTGATGGGCAGGGGCGGCGTTTACAGCGACGTGTTCGACCTTGCGTACAGTTACGAAAAGGGCGACTGGGCGACAGTCGATAAATATGTTGAAAAATATCATCTGGACAGCTCCGCTGTTTCGGAAGCGTTCGTTAAGTGCGTGAAGGAATCGGAGCGTATCCGTACGATGTGACCCGGGGGATTATAATGGCATTTTTCCTTGATGAGATAGACAGCTGCCTGTGGGATTACCTGCGGCAGACGGAAAAGAAGATAGTGCTTTACGGCATGGGCGACGGCGCGGAGAAGATAAAGTCCGTGCTGGACGAGGCAGGTGTGCCGGTGGCAGATATCATGGCGAGCGACGAGTTCGTGCGGGGACACAGCTTCCTCGGATACCGCGTAAAGAAGCTCTTTGAGATAGAGGAGCTTTACGGCGATGATTTCCTGATACTGGTCTGCTTTGGCAGCCAGATACCGGAGGTCATGGAGCACATCTACAGCATAGCGGAGAAGCACGAGCTTTACGCTCCGAACGTTCCCGTGACCGGCGGAGGTCTTTTCACGCTGGATTACGCCAGAGAGCACAGCGCGGAGCTGGAGAAGGTCTACGGCATGCTCGCGGACGAACAGTCTAGGCGCGTGTTTGAGAACGTGATACGCTACAAGCTGAGCGGCAGGATAGACCTCCTGAAGGAGTGCGAGTCCCCCGAGGAGGAGATGTACGACCTGCTGCGTATAGGCGCGCAGGAGACGTATGTAGACCTCGGCGCGTACAACGGCGACACTATCGTGAAGTTCCTGAACGAGACCGGAATGCAGTTCCGCAAGATATACGCCATGGAGCCGGATCACCGCAATTACATCAAGCTCAAGCGCCGGCTGTATATGATAGGCTTCGGATTGCTTGAGGCGTACAACTGCGGCGCCTGGGATACTGAGACCACGATGATGTTCAGCTTGAGGGCGGGGAGAAGCTCCCATGTTGACGCGGCTGACCCGAAAAAGCTGGCGAATCCCGCGAGATTCCGCGAGGTCAGCATGATGAGCGTGGATCACATGCTCCAGGGCGACGCGGCGACGTTCATAAAGTACGACGTAGAGGGCAGCGAGAAGCAGGCGATAGACGGTGCGAAAAAGACGATCACAGCGCATCGTCCGAAGCTCTCGGTCGCGCTGTACCACCGCAACGAGGACATGTTCGCGATACCGCTCCAGATAGCGGAGCTGAACCGGAAATACAAGTTCTACATGAGACATCACCCGTATATTCCGGATTGGGACACAAATTTATATTGCATTTGAGGTAAACAATGAAAGTAGTAATTGGAATAGTTCTGATATCGCTGGTGATACTGGGACTCATCGCGTATATGATACTAATGCTGAACGCCCGGGAGATGATATTCTGCGGCGACCTCAAGAATGAGAACGGCACCAACGCGCAGATAACCCGCGTTTACACCACCGACCTCAACGCAAACGAGACACTCTCCGAGATAATCGTGAAGATGAACGAATCCGACACGGAGTCGGTGCAGAAATCCGACATAACCGAGGTGCTGGCGCAGTATCAGAATATAATCTACGCCCCGGTGTTCACCATAAGCGTGACCCAGGCGGACTCCTCCACTTACATTATCGACGGTCAGGTGCTTAATGGCCTTGACGAGAACGGCGACCCGGCGTCTCCGGATTACCGCCACTCCAAAATGCAGCTCAATACGGTTGTCACCAACGGCAGGATAATTGCCGCGCAGAACGTCTACGACGCCGGCACTGCCGAGGCGCAGGATATCCAGGACGTTGTATTCACAGAGCGTCAGCGCGTTATAGACCCGATAGTCACCGGCGCGGATTCCGAGGCGGCGTTTGCTTTCCAGGATTGCGACAGCTTCCGCGTTATCGTTAACAGCAGTGATTTCACACAAATGCCGTCGATAACCTTCGTTTACGTCTACAATGTGGACGCGGTAAATCCGCTTGATTTCACGCAGATATCGAACGATTCACTCGCGGTGAAGATGGATCTTTCCCATGATAATAACGGCAAGCTTGCGGCTTCCTACGAGCTTATTAAAACCGTTACGGCAGACGCGCAGCAGTAAATCCGCATTAATTAAAGATTATGTCCGGAGAGTTCTGCTCTCCGGATTTTTCAGAGGTGATATAATGATTTGCAGACTCTGCCCAAGGGAATGCGGTGTTGACCGCAGCGCTTTCCGGGGTTTCTGCGGCATGGGCGAGGCTCCCCGGCTTGCAAGGGCTGCGCTCCACCAGTGGGAGGAGCCGTGCATAAGCGGCGACCCGGACGATTCCGGGCAGACCGGCAGCGGAACTGTGTTTTTTTCCGGCTGCGTGATGAGATGCGTGTTCTGTCAGAACCACGATGTCAGCGCGGGCGGATTCGGGAAGGACGTCACTGTAGAGCGGCTCACTGAAATATTCCTTGAGCTCCAGCAGCGCGGCGCGTATAACATCAACCTTGTAAGTCCCACGCCGTTCGTTCCGCAGATAATACGCGCCCTGGACATCGCAAAGCCACGGCTGACTATCCCGGTGGTGTACAACACCGGCGGCTACGAGCGTGTGGAAACGCTCCGGGCGCTGGAGGGATATGTCGATATCTACCTGCCGGACGTCAAGTACTATTCCGATGAGCTTGCCGTGGAGCTTTCGCAGGCTCCGCATTATTTTGAAACGGCGATGAACGCCGTCGCGGAAATGGTAAGGCAGACCGGCAGTCCCGCTTTTTCCGGGGATATGCTGAAAAAGGGCGTTATTGTGCGGCATCTGGTGCTTCCGTATCACTACCGGGATTCGGTGGAGGTCATAAAGCGTGTCGGGGAGCGGTTCGGAAAGCACGTGCTGTTCAGCCTGATGAGCCAGTATACGCCGTTCTGGAAGGCAAAGGATATCCCGCAGCTCAACCGCAGGATAACTACGTTTGAGTACCGCAAGGCTCTGGACGCTGTTTACGAAGCCGGGCTGGAGGGATTCATGCAGGAGCGCAGCTCCGCCAGGGAGGAATACACTCCGGATTTTGACCTTTCCGGCATTTAATTTTCGCATTTTGTGAAATTTTACTTTACAAAATCGTTTTTTTGTGATAAAGTATTAGTATGAAAAAATACAAATAGGAGAACAGAGAAAATGACTGATTTTTCTGAGCTGAATTTAGGAATAGACGGCGACAGCATCACCGCCGGCGAACAGTGGAGCTTCCACGTTTATAAGAACCTGGGCATGAAGTCCCATAGCAATGTTGCTGTGGGAAGCTCGGTGTGGTACAAGCGCACATTCGAAGCTGCGGGAAAGACTGTTACCACGCAGGACTACGGCGCGGCTGACTTCGCAGGAATAAGCGACGGCTGGGAGCCTACGGACGACCCGTTAGAAATGCAGAAGCGCGCGAACAACTGCGCGGTGGTGCATATCCAGCGCTTCCTTGCGGAGGTAAAGAGCGGCAACTTCCCGAAGCCTGACATATTCGCATTTGCGATGGGCACCAACGACCTTACAGAATTCATCGGCGACGCCGACAAGGCGCTGCTCGGCAAGGAGCTTTCCGGCAATGACAACATCGACCTGTTCACCGAGGCGGGTGCGGCAAGATGGTGCATTCAGACCATTCAGGAGAATTTCCCGGAGGCACGGGTGTTCGTTATGACACCTATCCAGACCGCAACGCCTGCTCATAACAAGAAGATCGAAAAGACGATAGACTGCCTTACCACGATATGCAGAGGGCTTTCAGTGCAGCTTATCGACGCATACAGCAACTGCGGTATCTGCGAGAAGTTCGAGGTCATCGGCGGCAGGGGCAAGTATCTCAAGGACGGACTTCACCCGGACGTTGAGGGTCAGACCCTCGAGGGCGCGTTTGCTTCCAAGGAGATACGCAATAACTATTTTTAAAGAGGATACATATGGAGTTTCCGGCAGAGCTGCGCGGCGAGGTCGAGCGGCTGCTATCTGAAGAAAATACTGACAAGCTCGCAAAGGCGGCGGAGGGAATATCCGCGCGCTACCGCGGGAACGACGGCAGCGGAAAGCGGCTGGTCAGCTCCCGGCGGGACATACTGGCGTATTCCGCAGTGAGAATGCCCGCGACGTTCGGGGCTGTGAGCCGTTCGCTGGAGCTGGCTCTTGAGTGTCTCTCGCGGGGCCGTGAGTTCCGGACAGTGCTGGATATCGGCGCGGGTACGGGCTCTGCCACGCACGCGGCGTATCTCGCGGCTGACTGCGGGGAGTTCACCTGCATAGAGCGCGAGCCTGAGATGATATCCGTGGGCAGGCAGCTTACGGAGTTCTGCGGAGTTCCCGCCGTGTGGAAGCAGGGCGACATCACTTCCGGCATTGACGACAGCGCGGAGCTTGTAATGTGCTCCTACTGCCTTAACGAGCTTACCGAAACCGTCCGCAGAAAAGCGGTGGAGCAGCTCTGGAGCAGCACTCAGCGGCTGCTTCTAATAGTAGAGCCGGGTACTCCGGACGGCTATTCACGGATACTTTCCGCGCGGCAGCAGCTTATCGGTCTTGGAGCGCATATCGCGGCTCCCTGCCCGCACGAGAACGTCTGTCCGCTTACCGTCGGCGCTGACCCCGGCGACTGGTGCCACTTTACGGTGAGGGTCGCACGCAGCAGGCTCCACAAGCAGCTCAAGGGCGGCGATGTTCCGTATGAGGACGAGAAATTCTGCTTCCTGGCGGCTTCCCGGGAGGAGGTCTCGCCATGTGCGGCGAGGGTTCTCCGCCACCCGAGGATAGACAGCGGCCGCATCACGCTGAAGCTGTGCACTCCCGGCGGCGCTGAGGAGCGCATGGTCACAAAGAAAAGTCCGCAGTTCAAGGCGGCGAGAAAATCCGACGCAGGCGACAGCTTCGGATCATAGGGATAATGGGATATTAAGGCGCACAGCCTGAATATAATGTCAACAAACATACTGTATGGAGGTAATGAACATGTTTAAGAAAACAACCGCAGCGATCATTCTGAGCGCAGTTATCATGGCTGGTTCTTCTGTTTCAGCGTTTGCAGAGGCTCCGGTTCAGACCGTAGTTGTAGAGCAGGAGTATGCGGCTTCCGCAGCCAAGACCTGGGACGGCAAGACAGCGCTCAAGGCGGGTCAGAAGTACGTTATCAAGAAGAACGTCACTGTTTCCGGCAAGGTAACGCTCCCTAAGGGAACTACCCTGACCGTAAAAAAGGGCGCAAAGCTCACCATCGGCTCAAAGGGTGCGCTGACCGTAAAGGGCACGCTGTCTGTTAAGTCCGGCGCTACGCTGGCTGTAAGCGGCACCCTGACGACTGCAAAGGGCAGCAAGCTCACCGACGCCGGAACTATCAAGTTTGCAAAGACCGCGAAGGTAACTCTCGGCGGCAAGCTGACCGTTTCCAAGACTGGTAAGGTCACCGGCGCTCCCAAGAGCATAAAGCTCGCAAAGACCGGCTCCGCAGCGATTACCGGAACCAACTCCTGCAAGAAGCTGGCTGCGCTCCTCAGCACTGCCGCTGATTCCACAAAGGACGCTCTTGCGCAGGATAAGAAGGAAGTTGAGACCTTCCTCAACAATGTTGCAAACTCCGTTGTCAAGGATGGCAGCGTATACAGTGCAATAAAGATGGCTGTTCCGGCTGATTATTTCAAGCAGACAGAAGATGAGTTCAGTGCATACACCAAGACTCTTGACCCCTCTGACGAAGCTTATGGCATGACATTTGAGCAGTTTATTGACGCTCTGTTATCTGCGCAGATCAAAAGCATCACCAACTCCGTTCAGTCCATAAAGATAAGCGTAGCTGACCTGTCCGACTGCAAGAGCAAGCTCACAGCGGATCAGAAGCAGATGTATGCAAACTGCGGCGATATCGCAAAGGCATATATCGCTAAGATCAAGAGCGATGTGACCTTCAAGCCGGGCGCTGATACAAGCGGATACAATACCGACGATCTCGGCAAGATCACAGTAGTTAACGCCGGTGGAAACTGGTACATCGCAGGCTGATGGAAGTCATAACGGTGCTGACCGGCGGAGCCGGCTTCGAGGACGCGGCGGAGTATCTGCCGTATGTTTCGGCGCTCCGGCGGGACCGCATCGCCAGGAAGCGCAGCGGCTCAGACAAGCTGCTGTCGCTGACTGCCGGGCTGCTGATATCCCTTGAAGTTACCCGCCGCACCGGAATTCCGCGCGGAAGTATCCGGTACGTTCACGGGGCATTCGGGAAGCCGTATCTTGATGGAAGCACGCTGCAATTTTCGCTTTCGCATACGAAGGGAGCGGTCTGCGCGGTGTTCTCCGACGGGGAATCCGGCGAGGTCGGCGTGGATATTGAGCGGCGCGACAGGCGCGTAAGCGAGCGTATACGCGAACGCATACTAAGCGAGAACGAAAAGCTGCTGGTAAGCTCCACGGAGGATCTGATGCGGCTGTGGGTTCAGAAGGAAGCGTTCCTGAAGCGGTTGGGCACTGGAATTGCGGACGACCTGCGCGGTGCGGATACCACGCTCATGCAGGATACCGAAGCGCTGTGCTGCGGGGAGTACCTCGTTGGTGTTTCCGGCAGGGGAGCCGGAGCGGCTCAGGTTAAGGTCATTACGCTTGACGAGCTTCTGCGGCAGTTTGATGAAAAACTAGTATAAAAATGCTGGGGCTGTTGAAAAACAGCCCCAGCATTCCAGCTTGTCGAAAAAGTCCAGCGAAAGCTGGGCTTTTTTAGAAATATGGTATAATAAAAAAGGGTGATAAAATGTTGAACCGAGAACAAAAAGAAAGAAGCCAGAGTGAAATAATCTGCATAGACTACCTTGTGCCGAAAAACCATCTGCTGCGAAAGATAGACGAAACTGTGGACTTCACGAAGATATACGACATAGTAGGAAAGCTGTACAGCGCAAATCAAGGCAGACCGAGCACCGAACCGGTGGGCTGTTTAAGGCGGCAATAATACGGCATATTTACGGTATCCCATCGCTGCGAAGAACCGCCGAGGAAATTTGCCTGAACATAGTGTACCGCTGGTTTCTTGGGTATTCGCTGACTGAGAAAACACCGCATTTCTCAACATTCAGCTATAATTTCAGCCACAGGTTCACAGAAGAAGTGGTACAGCAGGTGGAAATCTAAAGTTCAAATACGGAAACAGGTCGTTTTGGTGAAGAGGCTACTATGTGGATACAGTTGGAAAGAATGCAAAGCGAATAGCAGAGTACATACAAAACCAGCTGAAAGAAGACCAAATAAGCGACCAAATGACGCTCAGAGAGATGAAGGACCCGTTTACGGGTAGCAAGTAACAATCTTTCGCAGGTGTCAGACCGTACTTGCGTCTTTAGACGCGCTAGAAAATAGCCTTTTAGGCGTTATCTGTAAAGCCACCGGCAACAGCTTGTCGAAAAAGTATCTTTTGCCCGCGAAGCGGGGCATTTGAAATCAATTTTTTGACCCAGCTTTGCCGGGTCAAAAAATACTTCTATCCGCGCAAGTGTCTAGGCGACGACCTTCGGTCTTACGCTGGTTTGTCGGCTTTGCTGACAAACCGTGCGCGGCGTGGATGTTCGGCGGAAAAGCCCCAACGGGACTTTTTCGACGCTCTAAAGCCACCGGCTACGCCGGTGGATATTTACTATTTCTTGTACTTCTGAAGATCTCTGCGGCGTATCTCTGCACGCATGATTTTTCCGCTGATGGTCTTGGGGAGCGTCTCCACGAACTCGATGGAACGCGGGTATTTATAGGGAGCCGTGTTGTGCTTTACGAACTCCTTGAGCTCCTCTGCAAGCTCGTCGCTCGCTGTATAGCCGCGTGCAAGCACTATCGTTGCCTTTACGAGCTGACCTCTTATCGGATCGGGAACTCCGGTAACGGCGCACTCCAGTACGCTGGGGTGCATCATCAGCACGCTCTCTACCTCGAACGGCCCTACGCGGTAGCCGCTGGACTTGATAACGTCGTCGTTGCGGCTGACGTACCAGTAATAGCCGTCCTCGTCGCGGTACGCGGTGTCGCCGGTGTGGTACATTCCGTCGTGCCACGCTTCGTCAGTCAGCTCCTTGCTGTTGTAGTATCCGCGGAAAAGTCCGGGGGTGCTGCAGTATTCGCCGCGCACGACTATTTCCCCGACTTCGCCGACTGCAACCGGACTTCCGTCTGCGTCCACAAGATCGACATCGTACAGCGGTGAGGGTCTGCCCATACTTCCGGGCTTTGGCGTCATGCCTGTGATGTTGGCAAGTATCGCTGTGGATTCAGTCTGACCGAATGCTTCCATCAGCTTTATGCCAGTGTACTCATACCACTTGTTGAACACCTCTGGGTTGAGAGCTTCGCCGGCTATGGTGCAGTACTTCAGGCTGGAGAGGTCGTACTTTTCGAGTCCTTCCTTGATGAAGAAGCGGAACATCGTGGGAGGAGCGCAGAATGTCGTTATTTTGTACTTCTCCATTATTTTCAGCATATTTTCAGGGATAAACTTATCAAAATCATATACGAACACGCAGGTACCCATCGTCATCTGCCCGTAGAGCTTTCCCCATGCAGCCTTGCCCCATCCGGTGTCGCTTATGGTAAGGTGAAGACCGTCCGGGTCAACGTTCTGCCAGTGCTTTGCGGTCTGGATATGCGCGAGAGCATAGGTGTGATCGTGCACGACCATCTTGGGATAACCGGTCGTTCCGGACGTGAAATAAAGCAGATGCAGATCGTTTGCTTTTGTGGGGATACGCTCAAGAACGTCCGGATATTGTTCGATCTCGCTGTCGAATTCATGCCAGCCCTCGTGCGTGCCGTTCACTATCGCTTTTACGCGCAGTCTGCGGTCGCCGAGAAGTTCGTCTGCTTCATCAATGTAGTGGGCGACTTTGGCGTGAGCGGTGGCGATCACGCCGGATACGTCGGCCGCCTGGAAGCGATAATGGAAATCCTTTGTTGTGAGCATATGGGTAGCAGGGATCGCTATAGCGCCAATCTTCATCAGTCCGATTATCGCGTACCAGTACTGATAGTTGCGCTTCAGCACCAGCATCACCTTGTCGCCTTTCTTTATGCCCCAGCCGCGGAACATATTAGCCGCGCGGTTGGAGAGCTTTGAAAGGTCGCCGTAGGTCAGCAGCTTCTCGTTGCCCTGGAGATCCACCCACATGAGGGCGCGGCGGTCTGGCTCTATTTCACCGTACTTGTCGATGATGTCGTAAGCAAAGTTAAAATTATCCGGATATTTGATGCTGAACTTTTTCAGTATTCCGTTTTCGTCGTATTCCTCGTTGACAAAATTGAGGTGGTAAGATGGAATATCCATTTGCGCTCCTTCCTGACATTGCTTTTTATGGAATAAAACTGTATCTGTTTATTATACCGCAAATCCCGGAAAAAACTTCCGGGATCGCTGGTATTCAGCGGATAACTCCGCGATTTTTCATAACTGGGACTCCATCGGTAAGCCGAGTTCTGTCGTGTATGACCATCTATCTAGGCGCAATGTTGCCATTACGCTCAAGCCACCTTTTAACGAAGCGCGCCGAGCAGACGCGTTATTCTCCGCACCAATCGGTGTTGCATCGGGTAGGGTTTACATGGCGGTACAGTCTCCTGCACCCCGGTGAGCTCTTACCTCGCCTTTCCACCCTTACAGCTTTCGCTGCGGTATATCTCTGTTGCACTTGCCCTAAGGTCGCCCTCGGCTGATGTTATCAGTTACCCTGCTCTGTGATGCTCGGACTTTCCTCATGGCTGTTTCCAGCCCCGCGGTCATATAATGAAGTCCCGAAGACTGCATGCAGTCCTAGCTAAAATATTATATCACATCTTCGCCTAAAAATCAAGTGCTTTTAACAAAAAAGAAGCTGCGCCGGGGAAGGCACAGCAAAAAAGGAGAAACGCATTGAAGGAAAATGTCCTTACACATATAAAACAGCATTCGGCGGCAAAAAGTTGCAGGGATTTACAAAATATTTTCGATATGCTATACTTAACAGGGGTGAGTGCATGGAAATCATCATCGGGATCGTTTTTGTAATATTGATACTGCTGCTGACCGGCCTTGACATCGGCTGGATCATAATGGGGATTGCCGGTCTGGTAGCGCTTGCGGCGCTGTTTACAGCGATCTTCTTTGCGGTGTGCTGGGTAATGCTGCTGCGCTCTGAGAAGAAATCCGCGCGGTTTGTGAGATTTGAAAGCGGACAACGGTTCGAAACCGCGGTGTATCTTATAGACGGCTCGGAATACGGCAATGTGTTTCCCGCTGAATTCGTAATGCGGGGAAAGCTGTACCGTTCCGACCGGGAAGTTACGGTAAGGCTCGCAAGGAGATCTCACCGGGTGTTTGACAGAAACGCGCTTATAACCTCGCTTGTGGGACTTCCGGTAAGCCTGCTGATAGCGGCGGTGTTCGGTGGAGGTCTGTTGATGTTATTAATCTGAGAATCAGCCGCAGGCTATTTTACCATCGGCTATGCGGATAAGGCGTTCCGCATGCTTGGCGGTGTTTTCGTCGTGGGTTATCATGACGATGGTTTTGCCGCACATGTGGAGCGCTTCCAGTATCTCGCAGACCACACGTCCGGAACGGCTGTCGAGATTTCCGCAGGGTTCGTCGGCAAGTATCATCGACGGACGTGCCGCTATTGCCCGGGCAATCGCTGTGCGCTGCTGCTGACCTCCGCTCATTTCACAGGGACGGTGATCCGCGCGGTTAAGAAGCCCGACCTGTTCTAGAGCTTCCCGGGCTGCTTCGCGGCGCTGTCTGCGCGGGATTCCGCGGTACATAAGCGGAAGCTCGACGTTTTCCTGAGCGGTCAGGTAGGGTATCAGGTTAAAACTCTGGAACACAAAGCCTATCTTGCTGCCGCGGATATGGCTGAGCTTGTCGTCGTTAAGCGAGGTGACGTTCTCTCCGTCGAGAAGATACCTTCCGGAGGTGGGGACGTCGAGACAGCCGAGTATGTTCATCAGTGTAGATTTGCCGCTGCCGCTGGCTCCGCAGATGGTGACGTATTCTCCGTCGTCTATGTTAAGGGATACGCCGTCCAGCGCTCTTACAGTGCTGCCGCCCACACGGAAGTAGCGGCAGAGTTCTTCAATTTTGATTGGCATGGTGATCACTCCTTTTCATGGGTAGTTTGCACCGTGCTTTGTGGTTTATTCTATGATGTTGTGAATTTTTGAGTAATTCGAGTGAGTAGAAATTCGGGCGATGTATTGTTAGGGCAACACCGCACAAAGTCCACAAATTAGAAATTAAGCACGATTAGTAAACAAAC